>Ga0209085_1000992_pt1 | contig 18586 bp, 19 predicted proteins | sample C_131016_EF_Meta_FD_187310 | JGI IMG/M metagenome (GOLD analysis project Ga0209085, IMG submission 187310) | Freshwater microbial communities from Lake Croche, Canada to study carbon cycling - C_131016_EF_MetaG (SPAdes) (version 2) | ecosystem: Environmental > Aquatic > Freshwater > Lake...
GATCCAGCCAAGGTGGCCACTTTGATTCACGAATGGATGCGGGTTGAAGTAAACGCTATCGCCAAACCCAAAAGTCTACTTGCTAGGTGACATTGGTATCACTGCCAGCAGGCCGCAGAAAAAGCGCTCAAGGGGTGGCTCACTTTCCGATCTGTATCCGTAACAAAAACGCACGACCTTGTCCATCTTGTGCGTCAATGCGTGAAGCTGGATATAGATTTTCAGGGTTTGCTTGAAATGGCAGATTTTCTTTCTCCTTTTGCTGTGGATTTCCGGTATCCAGGAGACATGTTTGAGCCGCCGCTCGAGGAAGCGGAAATGGCACTCAGGGGAGCGGAAAAGATAGTCGTTACCATCGCAGAAAAAATACGCAACCAAGCTTCATTATGACAATATGTGGGATCGACCCCAAGCGCGGCACGATTTTTAAAATCTCTCGACTCTCCTTTCTGGCAAAATCATTTGCAGCAGATTCACAGGGAAGGAACCACGGATAACTCGGATTAACACGGATAAAGCTGCAGGGCTGTGCTTGGGCAAGCCAAGCTGGCGCATATCAAAACTATTGACCGCTGGAGATCTGACTTTAGGCACCAAGGTGCAGTCGCTCTACGCCCTAAAAAGCGCGGTCGCCAAGAAGGAAGCGATCGTTCTTTAACTCCCGAACAAGAAGTGGAAGTCCAAAAAAAGATCACTGAAAAGACTCCAGATCAGCTCAAGATGAATTTTGCATTATGGACGCGGCGAGCGGTTTGCGAGCTCATCAAACATGAATACGGTTTGTCCATGCCTATTCGCACCTGCGGTGAATATCTCAAGCGCTGGGGATTCACTCCGCAGAAACCTGCCAAGCGCGCATATGAACAGGATCCGCCAGCTGTCGCCCGGTGGTTGGAGGAAACCTACCCTGCCATTGCCAAGGAGGCCAAAACTCAGAACGCCGAAATCCATTGGGGAGATGAAACTGGTGTGAGAAATGACTGTCAGCACGGGCGCGGATACGCTCCCAAGGGCCAAACTCCGATCCTGCGTAAGAAAGCCCAGCGCTTTTCAACCCATATGATTTCGAGCGTAACCAACCAAGGTAAGGTGCGCTGGATGATTTACCGCGAGACGCTCACCAGCCAGGTTTTCATTCGCTTCATGGAGCGCCTGATCAAGGATTCGAAGAAGAAAGTCTTTCTCATTGTGGACAATCTGCGCGTTCATCACAGCGCCCCCGTCAAGGAGTGGGTGGAGGCGAACAAGGAGTGCATCGCTCTGTTTCACCTGCCCTCCTACAGTCCAGAGCATAACCCCGACGAGTATCTCAATGGGGATTTGAAGTCGGAGTTGGGACGCAAGGCTCCTCCCATGAACCAGCAGCATCTGGAAAAGAATCTTATTGGATCGATGCGCCAACTCAGTAAATCCTCTCAACGCATCGCTTCTTATTTCAACCATCCAGCCGTTGCTTATGCTAAGGCGGCTTGAGTGCTACTTGTTAAGTTGCCGGAGTAATAGTGTAAATTATTTCATGAACACACCCCCAATCAGAACTAAAGTTTACTATGTCGCAAAGCAACCTCCTCATGTCCGTGTTTATGCGGTCTTGATTTCTGAGCACGAAAACGAAATGTTCTGCGGTGCGGTGCTACATGTCCTAGAGGAACTGAGTGACCATGGAAACCATGTTGATCTAGGGATTAGCAGACTGGGGAAATTCGCGGTAGGTTTATTTGTGGTGAATCAGAAGAAGAAGTGAAGCGATTCATAATGAAATGGCTTGAGGAAAAAAATGCTGGAGGGAACCAACTAATTGAAAAATAACCCCCAAATCAAATACCGTTCTGCAAAGCGTTATTTTATCAGATAACAATGCAGACAGTCTTCCAGCAAAATGGATTGATCCTTGACAAAAATGGGATTTGGTCAGCCCTTGGCAATGAAAAAATTTCATACCCAGATGAAGGTAATGAGGCCTGTTTTAAAGTGGAGGATCAGTCGTTTTGGTTTCGGCACCGGAACGATTGTATTGTCGAGGTGATCAGGCAATTTCCGCCAAGCAGAAAAGGGCCTATTTTTGATGTGGGAGGAGGTAATGGTTTTGTGGCTAAGTGTTTAATAGATGAGGGATGGGATGTGGTGCTTGTTGAGCCTGGACAAAGCGGGGTGAGTAATGCGAAGAAGAGAGGGGTTGATCATGTGGTTTGTGGCACAACACACTCCGCGGGTTTTAAAAATGAAAGCATATCAGCGATTGGTGTTTTTGATGTGGTGGAGCACATCGAAGATGATCTTGGTTTTTTAAGCCATTTGTGTGATTTATTGGAACCCAAGGGAATGCTTTACCTTTCAGTTCCCGCCTACAAGTTTTTGTGGTCCCACGAGGATGTCGCGGCGGGCCATTTTCGGAGATATACACTGGGGCAATTACAAGATATACTTGCTTCCACAGGCTTTAAATTAGTATTTAGAACTTATATTTTTGGATTTTTGCCTTTAGTAGTTTTACTTTTTAGGACACTTCCTTACAGGGCTGGTCTATATGTTAAGGCGAAGGAAAAAATTTCCCCTCAGGATCATGTAATCCGCAAGGGTATTTTCAGTTGGCTATTCGCCTATTATCAACGTTGGGAATTGCAGCGTTTGAAGCAGAATAAGTGCTTGCCTGTAGGTGGAAGTTGTCTTGTTGTTGCTACAAAAATATGACTGAATAGATTTTATTTTACCAAACAACTTTAAATCTCATATAGAAAAGTGTATTTAACAATCGTGAGTCCAGTATACCGAGCTGAAGGCTTGGTTCAAAAACTTGTGGAGGAAATCAAGTCGGTTCTAACTCCCTTGGGAGTTTCCCATGAAATTATTCTGGTAGAAGATGCAAGTCCGGATAAAAGTTGGGATGCTATTTGCAAGACTTGTCAGGAGCATCCTGAGGTTAGGGGAGTAAAACTTAGCCGAAACTTTGGTCAGCATTATGCAATTTCAGCAGGTTTGTCCTTGGCGCGTGGAAGTTGGGTAGTTGTGATGGATTGTGATCTTCAAGACCGTCCCATTGAAATACCTAATTTGATTAAAAAGGCGGAGGAGGGCTATGATGTGGTGGTAGCTCGGCGATCGGTGCGGCAAGATGGTTTTTTTAAGAAGTTTTGCTCGCGGATGTTTTATGGAACTTTGGGTTGGCTTACTGGAACTAAGCAAGATTCAGCGATTGCAAATTTTGGAATTTACTCCTGCAAGGTGATTGCGGCTATTAACTCTATGCCGGAGAGTATACGATATTTTCCAACGATGGTGCGCTGGGTAGGATTTCGCACAGCAAGTTTGGATGTGGAGCATGCTGCTCGGCTGGAGGGAAAGACGAGCTACAACTTGAGTAGGCTTTTCAACTTGGCTTTGGACATTTGCCTCGCTTATTCGGACAAACCTCTGAGAATGGTCGTCGGAACAGGTTTTGTAGTGTCGCTGATAGGATTTATTTTTGCCGCATTCATGGTAATTCAAGCGCTAAAGGGTGAGATTCTAGTTCTGGGCTATGCAAGTTTGATAGTTTCACTTTGGATGCTTGCTGGGTTGATCATTTTTATTATGGGAGTTGTGGGGTTATATGTTGGTAAATGCTTTGAAGGGGTCAAGCGGCGCCCCGCATTCATTATCAGCGAGGAAATAAGCGCGGCTCGTCTGGGCAGAGAAAAATGATGTCTTCCTCGCCCTGCACCTTTCTACCTTGGGACTCAGATTTTTGGGGGTTTCCTGTGGCTCGCGTGGATTCATTAGTTCTCAGAGGTGATATCTCAGAAAAAATTAATAAATGGGCTCAGGAAAATGTGATACGATGCCTGTATTTTGCGGCGGATGGGTCGGATTCCGAGACTCTTCAGCAGGCATATCGGTCGGGCTTTCAATTTGTGGATGTTCGCGTGGAATTGGAATGCAATGCGCCCTTGGGGGTAATGCTATCCTCTTCTGATTTGGAAGTTCGTTCGGTCGTTGAGGCAGATTTGGAGTCTTTGCAATCGATCGCACGGAGTGCCCACTATGACACGAGGTTTTTTAAGGATTTGAATTTCGATCGGCTTCGTTGCGAGAATCTCTATTTAAAATGGATCGAACGGGATTTCACGACGGGGCGAATTTTGGGATACTTTCCAAATAATCAGCCAAAGGCTGGGGGGTATATTACTTTTTCCAAGGAAACAGAGGACACTGCTCGAATCGGATTGCTTGCCGTGGATGAATCCCTGCGCGGCTGCGGGGGTGGGCGGAAATTGTTGCAAATTGCCATGGCGACTTCCGGGGAACAGGGTGCGGAAAAAATTCGTGTAGCTACGCAGGGCACAAATGTGGCGGCGTTGAAGCTCTATCAAAAAGTGGGATTTCGAGTTTGCGATGTGAAAATCTGGTTCCACAAGTGGTTTTCCACTTAATAAATGTTTTGTTTCTAGTTCAATTAACAATGACTCCCATTTTATCCTTCAACAAATCCTCGCTCGTGGGTCGGGAACTGGAATTTATTTTTCAAACCATCTCGAATGGACAGATCGCTGGGGACCAGATGTTTTCAAAAAAGTGTCATGGTTTGTTGAAGGAGGTTCTGCAGGTTTGTTCGGCCCTTGTTACAACTTCCTGCACCCATGCGCTGGAGATGGCGGCGATTTTGTTGAATATCCAGCCGGGGGATGAGGTTATTCTGCCGGCGTTCACCTTTGTCTCGACGGCAAACGCGTTTGTGCTACGCGGGGCCCAGCCGGTTTTTTGCGATATCCGCTCAGATACGCTCAATCTGGATGAGTCAAAATTAGAGGAATTGATCACGCCGCGGACGAGGGTGATGGTGCCGGTGCATTACGCAGGGGTGGGATGCGAGATGGAGGAAATCTTGGAAATCGCTGGGCGTCATGGGGTGGCTGTGGTGGAGGACAATGCACATGGGCTTTTCGGCAAATACAGGGGGCGGTGGCTTGGGACCTTCGGGTGCATGGCGACGCAGAGTTTCCACGAGACGAAAAACATCACATGCGGGGAAGGGGGGGCGCTTTTGATAAATGAGGAGAGGTTCATCGAGCGGGCGGAGATCATTCGTGAGAAGGGGACAAACCGGGCGCGGTTTTTCCGGGGGCAGGTGGATAAATACTCGTGGGTGGATGTGGGGTCGAGCTATGTGATGAGCGATGTGCTGGCGGCGTTTCTCTATGGTCAACTGGAGAAGTGGAGGGAGATTCAGGCGAAACGGCGGGCGATTTGGGAGCTGTATGATATGGAACTGGCGGATTGGGCATCGGCGAATGGGGTGCGGCAGCCGGTTGTGCCGGAGCACTGCGAGCAGGCTTGGCATATGTATTATTTGCTGATGCCGTCACTTCAGGCACGAACCGAGTTTATCGCAAGGCTCAAGGATAAAGGAATTATGGCGGTGTTTCACTACTTGCCATTAAATAGGAGCGCATTCGCTTCAAACTTGGCTAGTGCCCCGACAGATTGTCCAGTCACGAAGGATGTCAGTGATCGCATTGTGCGGTTGCCATTCTATACGAGCATGACGGAGAAGGAGCAGAGAAGGGTGATTCATGCGGTGCTGGAATGGAAAAGCTGAGCATTCCCTCCCCCAATTTTTCATATGACTCGAGAAAAAAAAATCAAAAAAATAAAAATAATTGTTTCATGTGGTTTTCTGTTTGCTATATGCTATCACTTTTTTGTTAAAATTTATTTTAATTTAAATTACCCCTTCGATACCTTTCTTTTTAGGCCGGAAGATCGATTTAATGACTTTCTGAATCTTTATAATTTAATTGCAAATCCGAATATAAATAATCCTTTATCTGGTTACACGTCTGCCTATTTCCAGATGCTATTTTCAGTTCCTACATTTTTTTCAATATTTAGCCTGACACCTAAAAATTCAGTTTTTTTCTACCTCTTAATTTCAAGTGCCATATTTTGTGTCATTTGTGGAATTAGCCTCAAGGAAAACTATCTTAAAAATACCATTGCAAATATTATATTCTGCTGTTTAATTAGCTATCCATTTGTTTTTACATTTGACAGAGCCAATTTGGAAATCATAGTCTTTTTTATTATTTTTCTACTAATTAAAAGCTTTCAGGATAAAAATTACAAAATTGCTGGGTTCTTTCTTGCTTTAGCTGTTGCAACAAAGCCTTTCCCTATTGTATTTGCAGCATTATTTTTGGTTGAAAAAAGATTTAAGGAACTTTTTTTTGCGGTTTTAATTTTTGTTTTTCTTACTATTACGGCTTGCTATTTGCGGCATGAAACCATTTTTCTGAACACTCCAGAGGGATTGAATGCTTATCAGAATATCTATGCAATCGGCAATGAAGGTCTTTTCTTTGGAAATAGTTTGTGGGGTATGATTAAGGCTATCAGCTATACTATATTTCCAAGTATTTCAATTGCAAAAACCTGGGTAAATATTGCGCCATTTTACTTTTATTTTACTGCACTTACATTTCTAATCTTGACAATTTGGTTGTGGTTTCGACGACCTGCCCTTTGGAAGCAGGTGGCGCTTCTGGTTTGTGCAATGAATCTCCTTCCCTTTGTTTCAGGAGACTACAAATTAATCCACCTGTTTTTGCCGTTATTTCTTTTTGTAAATCAAAATAATCAAGATTCGCTCGACAGGCTTTTTGTTTTTATATTTGGTCTGCTGCTTATACCTAAATCTTATGGCCATATCCCGGGATTAAATGAAGCAAGTTTATCGGTGGTTATTAATCCAATTTTAATGGCACTTCTTTTTCTCCTGATTATTTTAAGTGAATACAAAAAACCACCAAAACCTGAAGGGGATTTTATTACGAATCCTATCCAGCATTTTTAGATATGCTGGGACCTTCAAAACAATAAAAATATTTCTGAGATTTGCCTAAATCTAAATTATGATTCGTGTTGCTGATTATATTGCTAAAAAATTGGCCGACCATGGTATTCGCCATGTTTTTATGGTGACTGGCGGAGGCGCCATGCACCTAAATGATGCATTCGGTCGATCCAAAGATCTCTCGGTTGTTTGCTGCCACCATGAACAGACCTGTGCCATGGCTGCTGAAAGTTATTTTCGAGTCACCAATAGACTCGCTGCAGTCAATGTCACGACTGGCCCCGGAGGAACCAATGCTGTTACCGGGGTATATGGCGCTTATGTAGACTCGATGGGAATGATCGTCATTTCTGGTCAAGTAAAATGGGAAACTTTGGTTCGCAGCACAAGCCTGCCGCTTCGCCAGTTAGGCGATCAAGAAGTTGATATTGTAAAAATGGTCGTAGGCATCACGAAATATGCTGTCGTTGTAGAAGATCCTCTTTCAATTCGTTACCATTTAGAGCGTGCTTTGCACCTTGCTGCCGCTGGAAGGCCGGGGCCCGTCTGGTTGGATGTTCCAATTAATGTTCAAGCGGCAAAAATTAATCCGACAGAACTCAAAGGCTATAATTCTGCAGAGGACGAGATTGTTTTTGAGACGCAGAATATCTCGGCAGAAGTAGCTCAAATCATTGCACGCATCCGATCGGCTAAACGACCTGTGATCTACGCAGGCACAGGAGTGCGTCTTGCAGGGCAATATGATACCTTCTTCCAGATTGCTACTAAGCTAGGTATTCCCGTGGTAGGTGCATGGAATTCCAATGACCTGCTTCCAAACGATCACCCCGCTTATACCGGTCGTCCAGGTTCTATTGGCGATCGGGCGGGCAATTTTACAGTTCAGAATGCCGATTTTCTGTTAATTTTGGGCTGTCGCCTAAATATTCGCCTTGTTTCTTATAACTGGGAAAAATTCGCTCGCCATGCATACAAGGTTATGGTCGATATAGATGCAGCTGAGCTGAAGAAGCATACTCTCCATATTGATCAGCCGATAAATGCTGATCTCAAGGATTTTCTGCCCTCATTCGAAAAAGCGACCGTTGCTTGGCAGCCAATTCATGGGGAGTGGTTAGCGTGGTGCCGTGAAAGGGTGTTTAAATATCCCGTTGTCTTGCCCGAATACTGGCAGCTTACGGAGAAGGTTAATCCCTACTGCTTCATGGAAAGCCTTTCCGAACAGCTTACAGAAAATGAACTCATTGTCTGCGGCGACGGCACAGCGTGCGTTACAGCCTTCCAAACTATTAAGATTCGCAGAGGTCAGCGTCTCTTTCACAATTCCGGCTGTGCTTCCATGGGCTATGACCTGCCAGCAGCCATCGGTGCTTCCATTGCCAATCCAGGTCGGCGTATCATTTGCTTGGCTGGTGATGGCAGCATAATGATGAATCTTCAAGAGTTGCAAACGATTGCGGGTCGCAAGCTCCCAGTGAAGGTTTTTATCATGAACAACACCGGATACCATTCGATCCGTCAGACCCAAGCCAATTTCTTTGCAGATAATATTGTCGGCTGTGGCACAGATTCAGGTTTGACTTTTCCTGACTTTAGTAAAACAGCCCATGCATTTGAATTGCCATTTTATCGTTGCTTACGCCATGAAGATTTAGATAAAATAATTCAATCAACCTTGGCTGAACCTGGTCCGGCCATTTGTGAAATTATGCTCGATCTTAATCAGTCATTTGCTCCTAAACTTTCCTCGCGTAAGCTGGAAGACGGCCGTATGGTCACTGCCGCACTTGAAGACATGGCGCCATTCCTGTCTCGTGAAGAGCTAAAATCCAACATGCTCATTCCTACACTTGAAAACTAATCCTCCTGCGCCCGTCCGCACGGTTTTAATTACCGGAGGTGCTCGCGGAATAGGTGCCGCCATTGCAGCGACACTTTCTGATCGTGGCTACCGGGTCATCGCCCCTACCCGATCTGAAATGGACTTGTCAACTTCGGCGTCCGTGGAGGCATATCTCGCGGAAAATCGTAAGCTGGCCGTTGACATTTTGATCAATAACGCCGGCATCAATATACTTCGCCCCATCGGAGATATAAACCCTGCCGAATGGCAGGCGATGCTGCAGACCAATTTGAGTTCTGCATTGCGCCTTATACAAGTTTTTGCTCCTGGCATGCAGGCACGCAGTTGGGGACGCATCCTGAATGTCAGCACTATTTTTAGCTTGGTAACCAAGGAGCTGCGCGCTGCCTATTCTATGACGAAGGCCGCGCTCAACGCACTGACTCGCAGTGCTGCAGTCGAACTCGGCCCAGCGGGAGTTCTCGTCAACGCGCTAGCTCCCGGCTATGTTGACACGGCGCTCACCCGTCTGAACAACTCGCCCGAAGCAATCGCCGCCATCGCTGCCGCCATTCCGTTGCGCCGCCTAGCCCAAGCTAGTGAATTAGCTCGATCGGTGGCGTTTCTTGTCTCGGAAGAAAATACTTACCTGACCGGTCAAACTATCGTTGTTGATGGAGGCTTTACCTGCCAATAATCTGTTTTTTTTCATGCTTACTATAAAAAGCCGCTCCCATGAGTATACCGTTGAGAGCTTCGAATCGCTAAAGGCTGCCCTCGCCGCTACAGACCGATCACGTGCGCATTACCTGATTGATAAAGCCATCGGGTGTCACTACGGACATGTGATAGCGGATTATAGTGAGGCATCGCGCACCGTGGTGGTTGATGCTACCGAGGAGAACAAATCTTTTGAAAATCTCGCCCCAGTATTTATCGGTCTACTGCAGCTCGGTCTTAAACGCGACGGTGTTCTCGTCGTTATCGGCGGAGGAGTTCTGCAAGACATCGGCTGCTTTATTGCGTCGGTTCTATCGCGCGGACTGTGCTGGGAACTCATCCCCACGACCCTGCTTGCACAGGCTGACAGTTGCATCGGCAGCAAGAGTTCCATCAATATCGGCGCTTACAAGAACCAAATCGGCACATTCTACCCTCCGCATCGTGTGTTGCTTACTCCTGAGGTCTTGACCACCCTGCCTCCCGATGAAATCCGCTCCGGCTTGGGTGAGGTTATCAAGCTGCAGTTAATTAAAAGTCAGGCGGACTTCGACGAGCTGATGGCTGACCTCTCTAGGTTCGACCAGTCCAATCAGGCATCGATTCTCACTAAGTGGATAGCACGCTCGATGGCGGTTAAACGGCCCTATATTGAGGCAGATGAATACGATCGTGGTGCGCGCAATTTGCTAAACTACGGCCACACCTTTGGCCATGCCTACGAGTCGGCCACTCAATACGGTATTCCCCATGGCATCGCCGTGATTTTGGGAATTCTAACAGCCACTTTCCTATCAGCTCGCCTGGGACTCATCCCAGAGAGCCATTATCTGGAACTGAAACAGAAACTCTCCCCATGGCATCGACCCTATGGAGCTATACTTCAAAACGCGGATCGGTCTGTCATTTTTGAAGCCATAAAACATGACAAGAAAAACATTGGAGAGGCTGTTAACTGCATCCTGACCCGCGGCCCTGGCTCCATGGAAAAAATGCGAGTTGATTTCACTGGGCAGATTCAGCCGGCCATCAATCAATTCATAGCGAAAGAAATGAACGCCTGAATTGAAAATCTAAACTCTTACAAATCAATATAATAACATAAATGAACCGAGATATATTCGAAAACCTCTTCGTCCTTGAAATGACGAATAACCATCAAGGAAGTCTACAGCGAGCATTGGAGATTGTGCATGAACACAGCCGTGTAGTCCGTTTCAACAATGTGCGCGCAGCCATTAAACTTCAGTTCCGCGATGTAGATACTTTTGTTCACAAAGACTTTCAGGGCCGATCAGATATTCGTTATATCAAGCGCGTCCTGGATACCAAGATTTCGAAAGACGACTATGCCGCACTGGTGCAAGCCATTAAAAAGAGCGGATGTATTCCGATGGCCACTCCATTCGATGAAAAATCAGTAGACTGGTGTGTTGATTTTGACCTTCCGATTATAAAAATTGCAAGCGCAGATTCGAATGATTGGATGCTTATTGAGCGTATTGCTGCCACACGCAAACCATGTATTATTTCATTTGGGGCTACACCCCTTAAGGATATGGACGATGTGGTTGCTTTCTTTGAAAATCGGAATATCCCATTGGCGATTAATCATTGTATCGCAGCTTACCCTCATGAGGATTCAGAGTGCGAATTAGACCAAATCGATTTTTTTAAAAAACGATATCTAGGACATACTATTGGATGGTCATGTCATGAGTATAACGATTGGGATACTTCCATAAAAATTGCCTATGCCAAAGGCGTTCGAACTTTTGAACGCCACATAGATATTGATTCCGATGGCTTTAAAGTTGCTGCATATTCATCTCTTCCTGAACAACTTGATATTTGGTTTAAGGCGTTTCATAAGGCTGTTGAATTTTGTGGAACAGCAAGTGATCAAAGGAAATTGCCGCTGAAAAAAGAGACCGATTATTTGGATAGCTATATTCGAGGGGTTTATGCCAAGCGAGATTTAGTAGCGGGAGAGTTTTTGGAAGAAAAAGACATTTATTTAGCAATTCCATTACAAAAAGGACAAATATCTTGTAGGGAATTAATGCTTGGAAATTACGGGCATAAAATCACCGCAAATATTCCAAGTCATGCCCCAATAAGCATCGATTCAATAGATACGCCTTACTCATCCAACGGAAAGCTTAAGGATTTGATTTACAAAAGAGGTTTATGATTGATCGATCTCGCTATGAGGATATTGAGCCACTCAATCAAGAAATCCATAAACGCGGCTTGTAATACAGTAAAAAAGCTATGTCGGCTTTGCTGGGTTGAACGAAAAATTGTGGTTGACAACCAATCATTGACCTCCATTGCGGCTAGAATGATTCAATACCAGTGAGTGTTGGATCTCTCGGATAGCTTAGAAAAATTTCCGCATAAATAAAAATGGAATTTTCTCGAAACAAAATTATAATCTTCGCGCCAAATTATGATGAAAAATCAAACGGTATAGTCATATTATATAAATTGTCAGAATATTTGGACGAGATAGGCTGCGAGACATTTTTTTATCCGATAGATGAAAAATTGTTTAATGACAACAAAAATAAATATCCTTCAAAATATTTAAGCAAATTTGTTTCGAATATTGAATCTGAAAAAGAAAACTCAATTTGTATCTTACCAGACGCGATTCCTTTTGAGTTGTCAAAAAAACTTAATTTCAGGTGGCGTGTTTGGTATTTATTAAACAGGCCTTCATTTCTGACCAAGCAGCCACTATTTTATTATGAAAATGATATATTTATAAGCTATTCTAAATTAGTTTCTGATTTTGATCATCAGTTTTTTCTAAATTCACCAATTTCTGAAGTTGAAAATATAATAAGCGCTTTAAAAAATAAAAAAATAAGAAAAAAAAATCAAATCATTGTTTACTGGGGGAAGTCGCGTTCCCGAAATTTTAAATTGCTTTTTTTGCTAAAAATATTGTCTTTAGGATTTACGAAAATCATACCAATCAATAGGCAATATCCTGTTGATAAAAAGCAACTCTACAAGCTTATATCTGAAAGTAGGCTGCTGATTTCATTTGATCCTCTGACTAATCTAAATTACGAAGCTAACCTTTGTATGACTCCTTGCCTGATAGCTGATAATTACATGCAAATTGATTTCAGGAAATACAATATTTCGCTTTTAGGCATTTCTGATAAAATCTCAAAAATGCTAGATATGTTTTATAAAGGGATTTCAAAAAAAGATTGGATTCGAATGATCGATGAATATAAAGAATCCACTCAAAATCACCTTTCTGAAACTAAAAACGTATTGGCTTATATTCAAAATGAATTTAGTCGTGTTTATCAATTGCCACAGGTCTCAAAAGAACAGCGGATAAAACAACGCGAGCAAATTGATTTATTAGCATTTTTAAACAACGAAAAAAAATTAAAAGAAGTTGATATTAGACTTCACACATACTCGCCTATTTTTTCTTTTAAAATATTGATAAAAGTCCTAATTATTCGAATTCTCCAAATAATAAATATACTATTGTGCAGGATTCTTTTAGTGGATACTGGATTTATCTATAAGCTTAATAGGCTAATTGAACGGGAGCGGGATTGTATTTTCAAAAAATACATAGACTCTTTTTAGTTACTATCATCGCTTCGACATTCCATCCAGTCTGGAAATAAACTGGGATGCCGACCAATGTGATTTTGACCACTCTGTCGCGAACCGCCCGCCCCCATGGCGCACCCCCGCAGAGGTTTGGCGCCGAGTGGCGATTTAGGACTAAACAAAGCGTCGCAAGAGGCACTGCGTATCAAAGCTAAACAAAACAAAACGAAATGGTAGCTTCAGAAATAAAATCACAGATCAACATTCTCTCACACTGCCACAAAAGAACTAGGGGGCAGTGTGCATTTTCCCCATTTCCGATCCGCATACCATCGCCTCGCCAGTTCACAAAATCTCCCGCAACACTTTTGCATTATCTTCTAAAAGAGAATATTGATAAAAAAAGTCTGGCGTTTTTATGAAAGTCGTTATTCCTTTTCATAAAAATGTGCTCACGGAGGATGAAAAGACCTCACTTGCCACTATACGCTCGTGTTTTGATACGAGCGTTATTTGTTTTATAGCGCCTTCATCGCTGGATTTGGCCGGGACGCTGAAAACAGGTGAAAGCGTAGAGCGTTTCAGCGATGGTTTTTTCAAGGACATCGTTGGCTACAATCATCTCTTAACATCGAGTGCTTTTTACGAGAGGTTCAACTCAAGCTCTCACATTCTCATCTGCCAGTTGGACTGCTTGGTTTTCCGTAATGAATTGAAATTTTGGGCAGCAAAGAAGTTCGACTACATGGCTGCGCCGTGGTTCCAGAGGTATCTTGAAACGCCGGAAGCGGGTTTATGGCGGGTTGGAAATGGTGGATTCTCACTCAGAAATGTGCAATCGCATTTGCGTGTTTTGAATAAGCGGATTCCGAGAGGTTTTTTTTATCCCAAGTATGGATCTGAACCGTGGGTCGTCACCGCCCCGGAGTCTGAACTTGGTATGTATGAGGCGATGGTGCCATGGTATATCAAACACAACCCATTCACAAAGTGGGTAACGATTGAGGAGGAACTTCGCCGTTTCCCGCGAAATGAGGATTTATTTTGGTCCCTGGAAGCGCCAAAGTTCGACGCGTCTTTTCGCATAGCCACTGCTGAAGAGGCGCTGCCTTTTGCCTTCGAAATGGCTCCAAGGTGGTGCTTTGAGAAAAACGGGAACAAGCTCCCCTTTGCCTGCCACGCCTGGGCGCGCTATGACAGGGATTTCTGGGTGAGTGTCCTGAAAGAAAACGGTTTTTAGACAGAATGACATGATGAGCAGGAGGGACAGGATGTTTCGGGAAAAATTAACAGAATGTATTTGGGCGAAGTAGTGGGTGGGTAATTTTGAACGGCTGTCTGTTAAATTATCCTTTCAAAAAAGGCCGACATGTGATAAAATCATCCCTGTGAATAGTGATAATATCAAGTATGTAATTCGGCAATCTGTGGAACGAAATCTTCCGCAGTCTGTTGAGCGGGAGATCAAATTGCCTATCGGGACGGGCAAGGTGGTGGGGCTGGCGGGCGTGCGACGCGCTGGAAAGACCTTTCTTTTTTTTCATGCGATGCGTGGCCTTTTGGAGAGAGGAGTGTCACGGGACCGGATGCTCTATTTGAATTTCGAGGATGATCGCCTGCAGCCGATCCGCGAGGGGGATTTGGATTTGGTATTGAGAAGCTTCCGGGAATTGTATCCCGAGTCTGTCGGTGAAAGGGTGTATTTGTTTCTGGACGAGGTTCAGAGTGCACCAGGTTGGGAATTGTGGGCGAGGCGGTTGCATGACACCGAGGATGTCGAGATTTTTGTCACTGGCTCATCTTCACAGCTCTTGGCCCGTGATCTCTCCACGGCTCTGCGTGGTCGAAGCATCACGCTGGAAGTGTTCCCGCTTTCTTTCAAAGAGTTTCTGACATTTCGTTCGATTCCGGTGATCGACGCGAGCGCTGATAATGAAAGTCTTTTGCGCTCCGCCGTGGTGGAATACTTGGAGTGGGGTGGGTTTCCTGAAATCGTGCTGGCGGATGAGACGATGCGACCATTGATCTTGGAGGAATATACCTCGCTCATGCTGTATCGTGATATCGTGGAGCGGTATGGCGTGCGGAATGAAAAACTCATGCGGGAATTGCTGCGCCATTCTTTCCGCAACACGGCTTCCTTGCTGAATGTGAGCAAACTGCACCGCGATCTGATGTCTCAGGGGTATCAGGTGTCGAAGAACACGCTTTTTGAGTATTTGGGCTATCTAGAGGATGCTTTTCTCGTTTTTCTGCTCCCGATCCAAGAAGCCTCGATTCGAAAACAGGCGCATAATCCCAAAAAACTGCATGTTATCGATACCGGCTTGGTGTCGGCGTTCAAAACCCATCCGGGTCGTGATCTCGGGCACCGCTTGGAAACGGCGATTTTCTTGCACTGGCGGAGGCGTTGCAAATCCCTTTTTTACTTTGCGAGTGATGTGGGAATCGATCTTTGTGATGGAGAAGGTCAGGAATTTATGAATTGTTGCTGGGATTTGGCGCATGCTGAAACAGTGCACAGGGAGAGGCGCGCCATGGCGCTCGGGCGGGAGCGTTGGCCCAGTGCCACGGGACGGCTTGTTTACCATGAATATCAACAGCAAGGGTTGGATGGAATCCTTGGAGCGATCCCGGCATGGAGGGCCTTGTTGGGGCTTTTTTAGGCAGGATGAGCAGGAGTGACAGGATGTTTCGGGACAAAATTAACAGAATTGGAATTGCTTGAATCTAGCGGCACTCGATTCTGGTCGCTTGACAGCGTTTTTTAGCAAAATCATGGACAGAAAAATCATTTTTTAACCACGGATGGGCAGAAAAGCGTAAGGCTATGCTTGGACAAGCCAAGCTGGCGCTGTGCTTTCAAATCCCCTTGCGCACTATGCGATTCCGAAGGGAGATGGAAGTAGCCTGTGGCGAGTAACTTGACTGATTTGCAAAAAAATTTGTAAAATCAAATTCTTTTTTGATAGATAGGCATTTTGTTATGCATCGTTTTAACTTACCAATAAATTTCGATCGACAAGCTTTGGAAGATTTTTGTCTCTCCCGAGGCATTCGCAAGCTCAGTTTGTTTGGTTCTGCTCTCCGTGATGATTTTTGCCCGGGCGAGAGCGATTTCGATGTTCTCGCCGAGTTTAAACCAGGCGCATTAAAGGGTATTGGGTTGGACTTTTTTTCTTATGGAGATGAGTTGGAAAAAATTTTGGGGGTCAAGGTGGATTTTTGCTCCAAGCTAAATCGATACATCAAACCCCTTGTGGAGAAAGAAAGTGTTCCTATCTATGAGCAAGTTTGATCCTTCTGTCACTCTGCAGCAAACAATTGATTTCATAAATGAAGCCCAAGGTTTGGTTGCAGGGATTTCATTCGAATAGCTTTTGACGGATTCGATCAAGTTGAGAGCTTTTGAGCGCATAATGGAGCTTGTTGGAGAATCTATTAAAAGGGTTCCCCAAGATTTCCGAGATGCCTATCCCGAAATACCTTGGAAAAAAATAGCTGGCATGCGTGATGTGATCAGTCACGCTTACGAAGACTTGGCTTACGAAGTTCTTTGGGATGTGGTAGAAATGAATTTTCCAGTGGTTTTGTCTGACCTGAAAAGGATTCTCGCTGATTTCTGAAATATTCGAAATGCTGAAATGGGGAATTCTCCTACGCGCTATGCAGTTCTTGCGTGACAAGGAAGAGTGAAAGTGAAGGCAAAAAGTGGCAAAAACTCTCGATGCTGGACTCTCGCCTCTCAATGTTCCTTCCCTAAAAAATCATTGATTGCGAAATCATTTTTGAAACCACAACCAAGCACCGGGGCAGGTGTGCGGTAGACTGCCGTAAGGCAGCCTAAAAGGCGAGATGAGTGGGAGCGAACGAGTCAAAATACACGAATTTTCACGAAAGACTGGTCTGGGAGACACAGGGCGCGCCCAGCGGGCGCTTTTTTAAAAATATGATAGACATTACATATTTTAATCGTTAAAATGTCTATTGTGAAAGACAGAAATATAGTTCCGCGTCCTTTGTATGAAGACCGGGTGATGGCGTGGATGGGGCGTCCGGTGATCAAAGTTTTGAGTGGTATTCGCCGTTCCGGCAAAAGTTCGATTCTTCTGCGGTGCAAGGAGCTGTTGGCGGCGCAAGGGGTGCCTGACTTCGCGATTTTGCATATCAACATGGAGTTGCTGGTCAACGAGCGGTTTTGGGACATCTATCTTCTGAATGCGGAGGTTCATGACGCGTTTATTAAAAATGGAGGGAAGGTTTATTTGTTTCTGGATGAGGTGCAGGAAATCCCAGGTTGGGAAAAGTTGGTGGGGTCTTTGCTGGCGGAGGATGTGGCAGACCTAACCGTGACGGGATCGAATGCTCATTTGCTGGCTGGAGAATTGGCGACGCTTTTGAGTGGTCGTTATGTGGAATTTCCTGTTTATCCTTTGTCGTTTCGTGAGTATTGCAATTTTTTTTCCTTGATGCCAGGACGCGAAGCGTTCCTGAAATTTTTACAGAGTGGTGGTTTTCCCGGTTTGGCTGCATTGGATGAAAAGGAAGAGGCGCGGATGCAGTATTTGGAGGCGTTGCTGGATAGCATTGTCTTGCGCGATGTGGTTTCGCGGCACAAGCTCCGGGATGTGGACCTGCTGCGGAGGATTCTACTATTTGTGGCCGATAGCGTTGGGAGTCCGGTTTCCGCCCGGTCGCTGGCGGGATTTTTAAAAAGCCAGCGCCGTTCGGCCAGCGTGGAGAGCATTTACAATTATCTCGATCACTTGGCAGAGGCTTTCGTAGTGGATCAAGCTCCAGTTTATGATCTGCGGGGCAAGAAGCTTTTGGAGACGGGTGGAAAAATTTATTTTACCGACCTGGGCTTGCGGCATGCCCTGCTGGGCTATCGCTCCTCGGATATCGGGCAATATTTGGAAAACATTGTTTATTTGGATTTGAAGCAGCGCGGGTGGGAAGTCTCTGTAGGTCGGTTAGGCGAAAGGGAAGTCGATTTTGTTGCCCGAAAAGGTGCGGAGAAATGCTATATTCAAGTGGCGTATTTGACTCCAGACAAGGAAACTCTCGACCGGGAATTGCGAGCCTTGCGAGATATTCCGGATAATTACCCAAAGTATCTGGTTACGATGGATGACATTCCGCCTTCCAGCGAGGAGGGTATTCATCGGATGTCCATTGAAAAATTTTTACTACAGCAGGATGATGCGCCAACGCTAGCTGCGGCAGCGGTGTGAGAAAAGTGTTTTTGCAAAATTATTGGCAGCAAAATCACGGGTGAATCCTGCTGAGCGCTGCGCGACTTCGGCGTTACAAGGAAGAGTGAAGGTGAAGGCAAAAAGTGGCAAAAACTCTCGACGCTGGATTCTCGCCTCTCGATGTTCCTTTCCTGAAAAATCATTGATTGCGAAATCATTTTTGGAACCACAACCAAGCACCAGGGCAGGTGTGCGGTAGACTGCCGCAAGGCAGCCTAATACCAAAGTCCTCTAAGAAATAGACTTTACACAAGGTTTGTTTTTTGCGATTTTTGTGTCGCATGAGAGTTCTACCAAAACTTGGACAAGAAATTGTTGGGCAAATCGAAGAGGCTTGGAAGCTTC
>Ga0209085_1000993_pt1 | contig 18563 bp, 22 predicted proteins | sample C_131016_EF_Meta_FD_187310 | JGI IMG/M metagenome (GOLD analysis project Ga0209085, IMG submission 187310) | Freshwater microbial communities from Lake Croche, Canada to study carbon cycling - C_131016_EF_MetaG (SPAdes) (version 2) | ecosystem: Environmental > Aquatic > Freshwater > Lake...
ACCCAATTGACCACCAAAAAAATTCGATACTGAACATCAAGGCTATGCCTTAAAGTGAAGGAAGCCGACCATGACGACGACCAACAAGATTGAAATTCAGGACGCCACCGAAGCAAAACAGAAGAGTTATTATGTTGAAACTGGCCCTCTGGAAAACACTCAGTTGGACCGCGATGTCCGTTTTGCAACCGCTGCTGACGCCGAGCAGGCTCGCAGTACGCTTATGAGCTGTCGCGACCGCGACGGGTTCGCGCCGGAGGTGATGGAATCCGACGAGCCCGCCAACACAACGTTTGCGCAGTGGACTTCAACGGGGTGGTGAGACAAAAAGGACTGCTAATCATGCTCGTATATCGCCCCGATTGGCCGCCACAAGTCCCGCCGAAGCTCTGGCTATTCCGCACGCCAGAGGTACACCGGCAATGCGGTCAACGTCACTGGCCTTGGCTTCCATGCAGTCGGTATACGGCTACGCTGCACGGCTCGAAACCTGAGCCGAAAAGTGAACAACGCCAATGTTCGCGAAAACCCGGAACTTCAATTCGCAAATACAACGGCAGCTATGCTGAGTAACCAGAAAGACTCACCATGACCAAAGGAGTGCTGAATGACCCCAATCCACATTAACCTGACCGAAGAACTGCTTGCCGTCTTGGCCAAAATCTCAGACCACGCAGCAGACGACGCCGTCGGTCCCCTGCTGGCCGAGTATCCACATCTGCGAGAGCCACAGATCGGTCCGCTGATTGAGGCCCTGTTGAGAAGTCATCCGGCTGTTGACCTTGTCCGCGAAGAGCTTGGGGTTGAATGGGTGGAACGGACCGGGCGAGGTTGGAAGCTTGGCGTTCCGAGGAAGAAGCCTGTTAAACCGACGCGAAAGGGGAAGAAATAACATGACCCAGACAATTCAAACCGAACTGCCACCGATCAAAGTTGGTGACGTACTGTACCGCGAGGTGAAGACTCATCGCAGCAACCCGGAACCGATCATCGAACCAGTGAGAGTCGCGAAAATCGGTCGCAAGTATCTTTATTTGTGGTTCCAATCGATGAATATCATCAACAAACATCATCCAGTTGACCTGACGACCTTGCGATACAGCGACGAATGCGGAAATTATTCGTTTCAGTTGCACCGCACACGGCAAGAAATTGACGACAAGAACGAGACGCAAGAATTGTGGGAAGCATTTCGCAAGCAGTTCTACTGGTCATCACGAAATCGCTTCACCCTCGACCAATTGCGTGAAGCCGCTCGTGTGCTCGGAATCGATGTTGGGGAAACGACATGAAAGAACTTCTTTGCATTATCGGTTGTTGCTTCATCGGCGGATTCCTGGCCCCGATCGGCGAGGATCTTGCCGAAATGTACCGCGACGACATCTCTTCCCGTCGTTTTCTTGAAACGTCAAATCAGCGAATTGCCGAGCAACGATCACGACGCAGCAACAGTGATTCGTCCCCTTCGAGAAATGGGGTTTGTGAACGTCAGGCGACCAGCAGTATCAACGATTGATGACGTGTCGTTCATCGTGCAATTCGTCAGCGTCTTTGCGGCCACGTTTCCGTCAGAGTCGTAGACCGAACCATTGTTCAGCGTGAGTGTCGTGTAAGTGTCAGAACTGACATCGTAGATCGTCCCGCCGTAACTGGTAACGGTTGTCCAGGCACCTTTCCAAAGGTATGTATCGCCGTTGTTGGAAAGCGTAGTTCCAGCACAATAGACGTTTGCCGAACCTCCATTTTTCGTCAATGTAGTCAGCGTCACGTTTTGTCCAACGGTCAACGTTCCGGCATCCTGGCGAACGGTTGAAAAAGTTGCCGTTTCGCTGTTGGATCCTAGCCCTACGTCAGCAATCGTCGTTGTCGAGGTGCTGAGAACATTAGCCACGTTGCTTGCACTCGTCCCGCGAAGCTGGCAGGAACTTCGTCCAGGATCTTGCGTCGTTCCAGTCGCGTAAACCGTTGCCGTTGTCGCCACGCTTCCGAAATTGATCTTGATCAGACCGCTGCCGGAATTGATCGATACCACCGTCGCACCGATGGCGAGCTCTGTAGCCCGCCATTCCTCGTACCCAAGCGTGTTTCGTGCTGGAAGCCCCAGTGTGCAAGTCTGGTCAAACCTCGGAGTTATCGTCAACGATGCCAGCGTTACCGCAGATTGACTCAGACCATAGAGGATTGAGACTGGCCGATCAATCACAACGTCGTCGGTATTCGCTGGAACCGTTCCAAGTGACCAGTTTGCAGTATTGTCCCAGAAATTCGGCCCAGTCGCCGTTGTCGTGTGAGAAATCGAAACCGTGCCAGATGACGATGACTTGGAAACTGTAAAAGTCGGCATTGATTTTCCAGCCGTTCTGGCCGTCAAAATCACCGTCGTCGATCCTGCAACCGCCGTCAGTTCGCCGAACTCTGCGATCGATGTGCCTCCAGCGTATGGAGAAACAGTCGCTGCAGGATCGGTGAACGTCTGAGAGTTGTAAGCCTGTCCCAACGTCGTGCAAACGTTGGCAACCGTCAAATATCCCGTCTGAAACGTCACGACGAGATTTTTAGAAACGCCTGTGACAGTGATTGAATCGCCAGCCGCCCATGTGCCGCCTACCGTGATAGTCCATTGATCGCTTGTCGGCATTGCGTTTCCGAGCCAGTTATTCGTAGCCATCGTTAAACTCCTTTATATGGGACAGTTTTGTTTAGTGAATCCTGTCGAGCGCCGCACCCGCAATCGGTTCCCGTTGCCGTCGCTACCGCTTTGACGACGAGATCAATGCCCGTGAAATGTGTCACCTTTGCAATCGTGTCGCCCAGACCTCGCGACGGTTGCGAAACGTCCCACGATTGCCAACACGCATGCGGAATGTCCAGGCATTTCAGCATTTGACAACCGACCAGCTTGCTGCAATCGGCCAGCGTTGTTTTTTCGTCTTCGGTCAATAGTCTGTGTTCTGTCATGATCAACTCATCGTGATAACGCTGGAGACATCAAACCCGCAGGAACACCCGTCAAAAATGCTGCTAACATAGGTTGCCGTCAGCATGGGAGGAGAACACGATACCACTGTTGCCGTCACCGGAGCATTGTTAAAAATATTCGAGTTACATTTGACCGTGAAAAAACACGGACCGTAACTGCTGTTGACGTCGATATCAAACAACAAAACGATTGAATCGCCAGAAGGAGCAATTGCCGACCCTGTCCAGCTCGAACCGCCACCTGTCATGGTAATGTTGAACGTGCCCCAACATGGGGAAATGATCGCCGCCGTCATGGTCGCTGGCAATGTGTCTTGGCAGCAACTTACAGTCGTTACCGCATGGCACGTTGGATCGGTATTTATCGCCACGCATCCCGTACAACCCGGCAGGCAAGAAATCGTAGGCATGTCTTGCGTAAAAGTGAACGGGCAGCACGATTGCGAACCATTGGTCCCCGCGCCCACGTAGGTGCCATCACAATACCATTCCGATTTCCAGGTGCTTCCCGAACAGTAGACCACGCAGCAGATCGTATGGCTCGAACCGTCGGTTGCTACCGCCGTTACGCAATACTCTCTCGATGGCCCGCTTGGCGATGTGATTCCGGTTCTTCCGCCAGTGCAAAACGTGATTCCGTCGCAACCGCCGAATTTTTGCGTCCCTTTCGATGGACAAAAAATCTGTATCGTACCTGGAGCACACGCGCAAAACGGATCGCAGCAGGCTTTTCGAGTAGTCTCGTTCGTGTATGTCGGCCTCGATGGCTCCCAGTCGACATCTCGGCAGTTTCCATAAGGACAAAGCCCTTGATCGTCGGCTTCCGAGTAAAACAATCCGTGAGATTTAACTTCAAACTTTTCGGGAAACCCTGGCGAATTGTTTGTCAGACGGAAGATGCCGCCCACGCACGAAAACGCATTGCAGGAGTAAACCGCTTGCGCCGTGAAACCAGCGTTGCAATCAATGATATACCGAATGCCCAACGTTGCCGACGATGATCTATTAGCATCCATCGCCGAAACAACCCGAAGATCGACCAGCCGCAAGCCACCAGGATTATTGATCCCCGACCAACCGGCCCCGACACCTCCGCCCGAATAACAGATTGCATCTTGGCCGCCGCCGCCAAACCCGATATGAACGTGACCATACAGCTTGATTTGTGCGAAATACTCAGCCGCAAACCCGCTTGCGACCAGTGCAGATGGAACTGGCAGAAACTCTAATCGTTGAGCCGGAATTGATGTCTGACCGGCTTCAATTGCTGGCAGAGTCACCTGAAAAAAGTTGTTTGGACATGCTCCCCGCTGCGGAACAGCCGTAACTATTTCCGGAGTAATACAAATCTTTTTTGGAAGCCGTTGTTGTGCTCCGGTCGTTGCTGATTGGTTAACCTGAAACAACGTGTTAGGCCCGAGACAATCCCACGAATTGACAGCATATTTGACGCCTGACGAATGTACGAACGTCATCGGAGATGTCGCAATGTTCAGTTTCCACCGCGTTACCGATCGAAGGAAAGTGAACGTTGCCGCATTGTCTGATGGATATCCTCCCTGCAAGTTGTATCGCTGGGAAATCGAGCACGCATATTGAAAATACGCATTGCCCTCGATGTTGTGAAAATTCGTTATTCCGCCAGTATATGGATCACCGACCAAACCGACATATTCGCCAATTGGACCAAACTCGCAAAGTTGCCGCAGTGGCATATCGACCTGTGCGAGCCATTCGCCCCAATCATTTTTTACGTCGCATTCGAAGCGAGCGATGTATTTGCAAGGAGGCTTGACCGTGTTTTCTTTGTCGCACCCGCACACGAACAACGGGTTGTAAATGGACGTGTCCGGTTCCCACCGGTTCGCGTCTCGGCAATCGCAGGCTCCACAGTATCGATGAAGTTCGATCATCACGCGCACCTATACCGAGTGACGACCCAACAACCGATGCTTTTCCCGTTGCTTAGACTGACAGGAACGCCGGAACCATGTGCCGCGAAATGTTCGATCGTTACGCTTTGGCCTGAAACCAATTGAATGCCAGTGTCGTTGTATGCGAGCACTCGACACGTTTTCGGCCTTAGCTTGGCCTTGGTCGTGTAAAACTGTCGGTAATTCACGTCGATGTAAACTTGCTTTGAATCGGTTGCGACAATGTCCGCAACGGTCCCGAAAAACGAGGTCCCCGTCGAACCGCCGAGGACATCACCGACCACCGAAAGATTGACATCAGACGTCAAATTCTGGCCCACGAACGCAACAAAAATTAATTGTCCAGTGAAGATCACGCCATTAATCCCACGCGAACAAACCAGCACGTCCGAAACGTTTGTCATGTCAGCATTGCTTAGGCTTCCATACGTTCCGACATTGGACACCGTCTCGATGTTCGGCAAAATCGTTTGGCCTTGATTGGTGTATGGCTTGGCCGTGAAACACGTCGTAGCAGGCGCTCCGTTTGCGCCGTACCCGACAAAATCGCAATCAACGAACGTGTTTTCTGCGAACCCGAACGGCGTATCGACCTGTGAAGCAGTTCTCGCTTGCGTTACGACCATGGGCGCAATCGAAAACTCATCGTAACGACGCCGTTTGACTTGCGTGAGTGGCGACAATTCCGCCTTGCGTGCCTTGTTCGTCGCGCGAATCGCTTTGACGCCATCGCTGTCGAGATAGTACGGTTTCCCCTTGTCGGCCATGTGACTCCCTTACGTGACTGGAAGCCCAATAGAAGAAAACGGAATTGCGTTGTAATAATCGACAGTGACAAAAATACAGGCTTGTGGACGCTGTGCATACGGAATCAAAACGCCGTTGATGTCCAGCGGTTCCGGTTCCGTCGCTGGCTTGCCGTCGATCTGGATTCGTTGGCGCTTTTTGTTGAAAATTTGATCCGTCACGATTTGGTATAGACCCGCGTTCGCTGGCTTCGGTCGCCATCCCAGAGGATCATAAATCGCCGTGTAAAACTCGTGGGCAAAATGGTATTTGCCTTCCCAATCTTCTTCGGCTGAATAAGTCATCATCAGCGTATACGGTTCGCACCCGAGAAACGTATCGGAGTTGAGAGCGCCGCTGTACCGTTTGATCGAATCGAGCCGATAGACAGACCAGTCTACATTGTGCTCCCAATTGTAACTTGTCAGCTTGACGTTGACTGGAACCCCGCCGTCAAACGGAGTTCCCGCCGTGTCGACGATCAGCCGATTGTTTTTGTCTCGCACGATGAATCGCTGTTGATCACTGTCCGAGACCTTTCGTTTCCATCGTCGTTTCGATGGATCAGGATCATCGATTACCGGGCAATCGGTCGTATATTCGACCTGCACGTCCCAAGCTTGATTTGGTGGTCTTGTGGCGCGTTTTTTTGGGGTTATCGTTCGGCAAAACGCAAACGGATAATTCGCATACACCCCACCTTCGGTGATTCCTGTGGTTGCTTTGAAGTTCAGCCGGGCTTGGTGAATGTTGACCAACGACCCAGTGTTATCAGTCATCACCCACATTTCGGTGTATGTCAAAATCGGCGTTCCATCGCTTCCGATTGTCGAGGAGTGCCCCTCGTCTTCCATGTGCGCAGTGATGACCATTTCACCCCCCTACCTTTGCGATTTCTGTAGGTTTTGATTTTTCGAGTGCCTGTTTTGTTTGCTGTTGAACCGTCAGGCTTTTTTCGGCCACGGACAATTGTTGTTTCGCCGTGTCATCCTTGCCACCGATTCCGCGAGTCAGCACTGATGCCGCCTCTGCGGACCCCAACAACGCAGCTTTTGAACGAGCGTCTTTATCGGTTTGGCCCACTTCAACCCCGACCTTTTTGCTGCCACCCAACAACGACAGATCCGGCGCTTTTAGCAATGGTGCCGCCGCCCGAGCCGCTTCGGACTCTCCGATTCCGTTCAGCAATGCGTTTTTTCGATCTTGCAGCGTCTTTTTGAAACCGCCCGAATCTTTTATTCCTTCCTTCGCCTCGTTCATCGTTTTTGTGAACGCTTGGAAAAAAGCTGTTAGCGCATTGTCGGTGTTTGCCGGGTTGTTTTGCGATGCCAACTCCTTGACGCCAGCGCTAAAACCTTCTGCGATGGAACCTTTGTTAAAGCCAGTCGTAATGCCTTTCCAAACGGCTTGCGCAACATTCGCGATTTCCACGAATGCTGATTTGATGTTTTCGATCAGAACATTGAACGATGCTCCGATTCCGTCCCATGTCGCAATCATGATTGACCCAACCTGACCCATCACGTCTGCCGACCGGGGAATGAGTTCGTACAACGCGATCTGCCAATCCAGAACAGCCGCTTCGATCAATGATCCTGCATTACGAAAGAAAAACGGAATGCCCGCAATGATGGGCTTAATCGTGTCGCTCATGTACGTGAAAATCGGAGTTAATCCTTCGATCCCCGCCTGCACGATTGGCCAAACCGCGTCCATCGTTTCGACGAAAAAACCGGGAACCTTTTCGAGAGCCCCAATCATGTTGTCGAGAACTTGCGACAGGCTGAACCGCTTTATCAAATCTTCGCCGATCGTCCGCAACGCCTGCGCCACCCCGTCTTTCATCGTGTTGAACTTGCCGATTATCGTCCCTGATTGGCGTTCTGTCATTCCGAAGAACCGCCCGCCTTCACTGGTCGCTGCTTGGAACGCGTATCGAACCTCGTCCGCACTCACGCCCCCGTCTTCCATGCGTTTTTTGAGCGTTGCCATGGATTCGCCGGTTTTCGCTGCGATCTCCTGCAACGGATTGAATCCGGCGTTGATGAACTGCTCCAGATGCTGGCCCATCAGACGACCCGTAGCAGACATCTGACCGAAGGCCGTTGACAATCCGTCGAACTTGTTCATATCGCCCGCAGCAACGTCGCCGAGGAGCTTGATCGTTGGCAGGACATCACCCGCCGCGATGCCGTAATTGAGCAACTTTTTCGCGGCTTCCTGAGTGCCCGCAAGATCGAACGGGGAATGATTTGCGTAGTCCGTCAACGCAGCGAGCATCACCTGTGCTTTTTCGGCAGAACCAAGCATGACCTCGAATGCAATCTTAGACTGTTCGGCTTCCGCCGCGAGCTTAACGCCAAATCCACCGACTGCGAACGCGCCAGCCACTGCCGCCGCCGCTGCCGTTATCGCTCCTCCAATGGGCGCTAACGAACTGACGACGCTAGACGAAAAAGACGATGCCGTTGCGCGAGCCCGAGCAAAGCCACCGGTCCAAGCCGTGTCGTCAACTCCGAGTTTTGCGACCAGATCACCGGCCATGTTAATCGTCCTCGTCTGGATTCATGATCCGCATGTATTGCGCGAATGAGCGGGCAATGTTTTCGAGTTCCCGAGGAGACTTTTTTTCCGTGCTATTTGCAGCCAAAAACACCGCCGCAAGCCATCCGATCCGCAAGTCGTCCCGTTTGTCGCCCAGTGGCTCGAGTTCGTCTAACGCGACCTGCAACTGCCATTCGTACAACGTGTGAGAATCGAAAACTTCCACCCACGCGCGAGGATGCGTTTTTCCCTCATGACGAGCCAGCCTCATCGCTAATTTGGCGTGCTCGTCCCTTCGGAGTTTTTTACGACGACGTCTTTCGATGGGACTTTGTTCAGTTTGGCCAATGCCTCTTGAATCGCTTGGAACGATGGCGTATCCAAATCGCATTCGAACGCGACCCGGTTACCGAAATCCGCGTCTGATTCGCCGGGCTTTTTGGAATAGGCCGTAGACCCGTCATCTTCAACCAGCACACAACCGACCAAAAACCCGATACGGTCATCTCCGTCGGCAATCGCACCGGACCGATTCTGTTCCCCCATCGAGGGAGTGCGAATTTTGATCGTCTCGCCGTTTGGCAACGTGACCGGATAACACATCCGCTTTCGAATCTTGTCGAGCACTGACATCAGATTTCATCTTCCTGTTCGAGTTCCGTTTTGGCCTTCTGATACTGCTCCCAATTCGGCCCCGGTATCGGCTTGCCTTCCGCGTCATACCCCAGAATCACGCCCTGCAACGCAAGCTGATGATCCTGCTGCTTGTGGTATCCGTGATGCGCCAAATGGTAGGCCGCTTGGATTGTTCGCAAGTCCGCCTCAGTCTTTCCAGTGGCTTGCAAACACTCTTCGTCCGACGGGTGAGCCTGACCCACGAGGCACATGAACAGCGCGTGAGGCATCAATCCGCCGTGACCGGGAACAATCACCGGCGTAAGTTCATCCCCGAATTCCGTTCCAACCGGCCAAACCGTGACCGGATTCGGATTGCCTTTGATGGCTCGAAACTGGAATTTTTTGAGGTAATCAGGCGGAGTGCGATCATCAATCACGCACTCCAATTCAAGAACGGTTTTGCATTTCATTGGATCAGCTCGTTAAACTTGGGGAACCAGTCATGGTGAATTTGAATTTGCCGCCGATTGGCTTGGAACCTTCCATCGACTCGTCGAATGAAATCCCCGCCGTCGTCCAGGCTTCGGCGCTTGGCCCTGCGTCCGTGCGCGTCAGCTTCGTCACGACGCCCATGGTTGGCGTTCGCATGTCGGCCAAAATCGACCTGTGAACGCTGGCAGACGTCGAGTCGAAAAGTACGTCCAATGTGATTTCGCAAGACTTGACGAATCCCGTTGCAGCCATCGGCAACCCGACAGCAGAATCGAGCGCTCGCACGTCCATCGTTTCTGAGCCTTCGCCCGATTTGTCAATCGAGACGATCTGCGGAACAGCCGTCAGTGTTGACGAAATGCTATATTGAAAAATCGTGCCTTTTGATTTCAAAATCGCCATCTTATTTTCCCTTCAGTTGAGCTTTTGCAATCTGTTTGGCTAACGATTCGTCAAACTTCTTTTTCATGGCCGCCAGAATTGCGCCTTTGCCGGATGACATCCCTAGTTTTACGACCGGGTTAGCCTTTTCTTTACCTGTTGACAATTGTGCTTTTGTTGGGTTTTTGATGTAAGAAAACTTGCCGCCGATCATTTTTCGGAAGCGTGCTTTTGTTCCTACTACCTGAGCCGCAGCCCATGCAACCTGGACCCGCTTTTTTGTCTGTTTCCCGACGTTTACGCCTACTTTTGCCTCAAAAAACCGCTTTTTCCCGCCTATTTTCTTGCCGATTGCTGGCTTCAACCATTTCGGAGAAACCGATTTAATTGCCTTCACGGCAGCATTTCCGCCAGCTTTCAGAGTCGACAATGCAATCCGATTTCCTGCACGTCTTTCCATCTGCTTCAGCTTGTCGTCAAATTCCTTCACTCCAATCATTCGCGTCGTTGTTTTCATCGCGCAACCTCAACGCGCAAGTTGATCGCAGCGACAAACAGACTGGCTTCGTTCAGCAAACTCTTGTCCGGTCTTTCTTGCTCGTCTAGGTCGGTTTCCCACACTCCTACCGTTCGATCGGATGACGTGAAATTGTCCACCTGCAAGAAAATCTGCCGCGTTAACAGCATCATCGCCGGGATTTCGTTGGCCTTGTCGAATAGCTTTTTTCTGACGACGATTTGAACTTGCTGAACAGAGTTGTCACTGCCGTCAAGAGTGTCGTTCGGCTGCGATTCGGTCATCGAAACAACGTCGACTCTGAGCCGGTCGATTTCCTCGAGCCGATCAATCTCCGTTCGTGAGTAATGCGCCGTCAGATCGAGTGCGTACGACGTCCCAGCGTTGACCCTGTCAACAATCGCCTGACAAGCCGCGTCCGATGGTGCTATCGTGAGCGTCATTTCTTACTTGATCTTCTGAGTATGAATCCTGATTTGGCCGAGCGTCAGCTTGTAAGGCTTGCCACCGTTGAGCGGGCGAACCTCATAGACACCGCCATCCGTGCAGGTGATGACGTCGCCTCTCGTCGGATTGGCCGTAAATGCCGTTGCCAACCCGATGAAGTCGGTGTACCGAATTTCCGTGAGTTGACCACCTGTTTCAATAACAGCAGTTTGTTCGGCTGATCGATACAGGAACGGACTGATTACCGTCCCCGTCTCGATTCGTCCGTAGCTGACCGTCTGGCCGTCGACTGTCAGCAAAACACCGGTCATCGATTGAACGCCCGCTGAAAGCATCGTCGTTTCCCGTCTCAGTTCTCTTTTGACACCGAAAGCATGTCCAAGCGACAACTGTTACCGGCATTTGCCACCGACCACGTCGCTTTTACCGACAGCGTTTGTGCCGCCGTCGTGTCAACCGCTGTCGATGCAAGGTAAAACGGCTTGCAGGTCGCAGAAAGTTGAGTACCAATCGATGCCCACCCGGAAGCAACCAGCGTCCCCGAGGCTCCGACTGTTCTGATGATCAGTTTGGCGTCGATCACGAAAATATCGTTGTTCGCAACGTCGATGGCACCGGTATCAACGATGGCCGTTGACCCGATGTACAACTTTGCCTTCAGCGTGTCTGTCGAATTGGTTGCCGTCGCAATCCCTTGAACGAAGATTTTGAGGATATCGCCTTCGTTGAGTGATCCCGCTGGGAAGACTGCTGTCTTATCGAATGCGGTTTCGGTCGTCGTGTTCGTCACGGCTGCCGATGCCGCCTGACTGTTCAACAGGTTCATCTTCGCATACGGATATAACCGCACGCGCACCGTGGCGTCGCCGCTGGCCGCCGCCTTAATGCACTTTCCGATCTGGAGGACGGCACCGTTGGTGTAGTCCTTGACGTCCGTTCCGTCGAAGTACACTGGGTCGCCAGCGCTGAACGCAATCGCGCCCTTTGTAAGGTCGTAGACACCATCGGCACCGTATGTGACCGGATCGTTAACAGCCGCCGCCTTCAGGCCCTGGTACACCATCACGGACCCTTCCGGACTGACAAACAGCGTCCCCGTCGGAACAGCCGCCGTAGCTGTGGCTTTGTAAATCCGGTCCTCGAAAGCAAGCGTCGCAGTTGAAGTCATTTTTTACCCTTTTTCGGCTGAAGTTCGGACTGCGACACTTCGGTATCCGGCTCTGGCGTCGCAGTGTCGCCGGTCGCCTCAACTGTTTGTTCAACTGGTGCGGAACATTCTTCGAGCAGCCCAAGGATTCGCACCGATGGCCACGAATCTTGCGGAACAGCATCGCCGGAAATGATGGCGCCGTCGTTGTATTCGACGCCACCAATTCCGCACGGTTTGCGAACTTTGTAAAACACTTGTTCAACTCCTGCTTATGCCTTGGCGCAGTAGAGACCTTGCCACGCCATTGCCTTGGCACCAATGTCAAGATTGACGTCCCAACCGAGGCCCCAATGGCCTTTGTCGAGCATGTACTGCCGGACCTGTGGAGCGCGTCCGGACCCTCGCAGGTATGCCACTTCGATCGTCGGCACCTTGTTTGACGCAAGGAACCACGTTGACGCCGAACCGCTGTATGCCGTTCCCGTCACTGGATCTGTGACCCCGTTTTTGAGCCGTTGATCACTGACGACGTTGATCATTCCCCACTGAGCTTGCATCGCGATTAATGCGTTGTTTGCAGGCTGCATAACGACACTGGCCGACGTACCCCCGATGACCACGGTCTGCGATTGCAGCAGACTGAACGCCGTACCGATGATGTCGGCAGGAACGATCAGGTGTGTCGGAGTCGCGCCCACGCCCACGCTGTTTTCCTGGAAGTTGTACATTGCAGCCATACCAGCCTGGAGCGTTGCCGTTGCCAGCGTTCCACCCGAGGAAACGTAGTTTGACTGCGATCCTTCTTGCGATGCCGAAAACAGCGAAGTCGTCGAACTTGCTGTGTTGATCGTCGGATTGGCCAGCAAAATCGCATAGACCAGATCAGGACGAACGCGAGCCGCAGCCAAGGCCATTTCAGACGGCACATCGCTGATCGCATCGAACCGATCGTCAATTATGTCCATCTCGTCGACCTTGAACTGTTGGCTGAAACGATTGATTTTGTACGACTGCATCACGTCAGATCGTGTAGCGTTGTCGGCTTCCGTCCCGCGAGAATGCAGAGACAATCGAGGCCCCTTTGTGAGTCGCGTTCGTTCCATCGTCTGGAAGTTCATCGCGTCAGACTCGCGAGTCCATCCGGCTGTCGTGTCTGGATGCTCCAAAAACTTTTGGAGCATCAGCGCGTTGATGTTCGTTGTGAAGATGTCGGCAAGCTGACTGCCAGAAACCGCCGCGCGAATCATATCGGTTCGGTTTTTGGGAACCGATCGGCCTTCAGCTTCGAGCGACGCCCGGCAGAAATCGGCCAGCGAGTATTCGCGATACTCCCAGGCCGCTTCCATCGAACGTTGCCGGAAATCTGCGTTCACGCCGGCTCGGAGCCATTTCGGAAGATTGAACGCGAGCCCCATCTCGCCGGAGAATCCGGGATTGTCGAGCTTTACACCAGCCCGCAGCATCACGGCCCCTTGCAGAGCCTGAATCATGCGTTGACCTTCGTCTTCATTGCGATGCCCGCTTGGAACATGCTGAAGGTTTTGACGTTTCAGGTACTCGTTTTCGGCTTCAAGGACCGACCAGCCCTTGCTGATGGCCGTGGCGCTCACTTGGTCGTCGCCTTTGCATTTGGCCTTGATGTCGGCAATTCGCTTGTATTCTGCGGAATGCAGACGTCTGGCCGCGTCGATCTCGTTTCGAGCCGCTGCCACCAAATCGAGGTCGCCACCACTTGCGGACATTTTCTTGCCCTTCGTTTCTTGAACCTCGTCTTCAGCGGTTTCCTTTTCCGCTTCTGACTTCGTTTCCGGTTCGTCGCCAGCAACTTTGGCGGTTAGTTTTTTGTCGGTTTCGGCTTCTGTCTGCATGTCATCTTACTTTACGTTGAACGAGTCGTTTGTGTCGCGAGTGAGAACCGCGTACTGCTGGAGCAGCGCGTTACGAGCCTCTTCACTGAGTGCGATTTCGCTCAGTTCGAGTTTTTTCAACCAGCCTTCAAAGCCTTCATCTGCACTCATCAACGGATAACCCGCCACGAGCGACAGAACGGCATTCGCCTTGAATGAAACCGATGTATGACGATCGGCTCCCATGCCAAGGACTGACGTTTCACGCAGCGTTGATCGCGTCGCGAGCACGAAAGGTCCTTCAAGCACCTGCCCATTTACCGTGACTCGCTCGCCTGGCATCACATCGCGGGATGCTTCGATCTGAGCACCGATTGACGCCTGCCATTTGTGGCCCTTTTCGGCCATTGCCAAGATTCTTTTGACACTGGGAGACAGATCAGGGTCTGCCGTCACCATGCCGCCAAGAATCAGCCGCTCACCGTCGTTGATTATTCCGTCTGGATCTGTCTGACCCAGGATCGTTGCGTCACCTGTGTCATGCTTCACCGCAACTGGAATCGACCCAGATGCTTCAAGGCCCTGCAAATCGACCACAACAGGGATTTCAAACCCGTCTACCCGCAGTTTTCCGCCTGTGTATGCGACGATATTGAATCTGGACGGCGTTTTAGACATTGGCGGAAGTCTCCTCTAAAGCGTCGTGAGACTGGTTTTCAGGCTGTGTTTCGCTTGAATTCTGGCTGTTTTCTGGTCCGTTCGACCCGTTAAACGGAGATGAATTAGCCTTTTGGCTTGCATAAGCACGCGCAAACGCCTCTACAATGGCCTGTTTGACCGTGATTCCACGCAGTGCAGCCTCTTTTGCCATCGCTAGATCGAAATCTTTACCGGCCCGAGACCACTCCTCCAGAAGCGTCGACTGCCCTTTCGACATTCGCTCTGAACACGCTTCCGCTACCACCTTTTCATCGCTTTGAGGCAATGGTGGCCACACAAATTGATAATCGATCTCAGCGATTGTTGGCCCGCCATCGAGCAACCCTTCGACGAACACGCAATCTTCAAGAAACCATCGAAAAATCGGAGCAAGAATGATTCGGGCGACTCGCTCCTGCTCTCCGAGTACCTCTGGTTCCCAAGTGTTTTTGATGTCCATTTTGGCGGATGCGAAGTTGCTATCCTTCGACGTGCCGGACGCGAGCGAATAGGGCATCCCCGCACATCGCGCGAAGTACATCAGGCCCATACGCTGAAACATTTCGTCAGTAGTCGCCGGATGCTTTGGATCAAGCATGTTTGGCGTCCAACCGTCGGGCAGAAAGTTCAGTGAATCCCGTTCCCATTCCAACGTCATGAAGTCCGATGGCATCGCCGCTGGTGTCACCGCCGCCGAATTGGTCGAGACGAACACGCCCCACAACGCACACTTTTCAGCAGCCGCTAATGTGGCCTTGCTGAATCGCCGCATGTGCGCAAGATAATCGATTGCCGGCGCACATCGCGGCATTCCTCGAAGCTGGCCAGGTCGTTCTTGTCGGTAGAGATGAAATACCCGATCGGCTTCGTACCAATTCCCTCGCAGGATGTTGACGTGCCCAATGTTCAAGTCGCCTGGATGATTGTCATAAATCCAATATTCGACAGGATTCCCGAGATTATCGACTCGCTTACCGTCTTCAATTGTTGGATCAAGGACATGCCAATAAGGCTGCGCAACCTGATCTCCTTCATAGATTCGAATGTCCAACGAAATCGGAAGTAACGAAGGGCGAATGGCCCGCATCCCGAATACTTCACCATCGCGCCAATACGTTTCCACACACAAGCGGAGTTTATCAACCAGACCGACCGCGTTTGACCAATCTCGCCACGCCGCTTCGATCCGAGAGTTGAACGCTGCGTCCTTGGTCTGAACCTGCAATCGTGGGCCGCACCCGACGATATGATTAACCGCAGTCCGCAACATCCCTGCGTACCACGAATTGTTCTGAGATTCCAGCCTGCTTCGCTCGCGTGCAATTTTTCGCGTCGGCTTGACTGTCTGAGCACGACCCGACATCGGATCTGAATCAGCCCAGTGCCGCTTGTTTTCGATCGTCGTTCGTGTCATGTCCCAACCGGCGCGGGCAAAACCTAGCCGCGAGGACATCCACCGAAACGCTCTGGCAATGGGGTTAGCAGTCGCCATCAATTTGGTCCCCCCTTGCTCCTGGTGGACAGAAACGAACGCCCACGAATGGAGATACGCCACCGGCAGCGATGGCCGCCAAAGCATTTTGAGATGCTAAGTATTTTGCACCGGCAATTTGATCAGGGATGCGATTGTTCGTAACAGACACGCCGTCAGCGCTCACCACGTTCGGAGACGTGATGTTTTGTTGAATCGCTGTCGAGTTCGTGTCAGACATAGAAAAAGCCCATACCGGGAATGCCGCCCCGGCATGGGCTTTCAAGGTAAGGGATAGCTAGTCCCGTGATCGAAGACTACTACGTTAACGATGAAATGGAATACCAACTCTTCCGAAGTCCTATCCCTAGGATCATTCAGCTAGTTTTTCAGCCGTCTTTTGAGTTTTGAAGGTATTATCGCAGTGATCGCAACGACGGTAAATTATCCTGAATCCTTTTGAATAATTCCATTCCTTCGACGTCTCGACCTTACTTTGATCACATCCGCAATATGGACATGCTGGATATGGAGGCGTCCTTCCGTCCCCTTCCTGCTGGTACGGAAATTCTACAATCCTTCTGCCGTCGTGCGTTTCCGTCATCACGGACGATTCCTTTTTAAGTGAGATGGAATCTGTACGACACGCCGCGAGTAATTCGCTGGAATCATCACGCCACCCAATGCACATCCAAGCATTGACGCCGCCACGCCCGCAAGGCTTAGGCAGTCCATCCAGTGATTATCACGGCCTGGCTGTGCTTTCCACTCCCAAAGTTCTCGACCTCGTCCAGCCGTTTTCGTTGGCGTTTCCGCGCTTAGGTGATCCATCAATAGCCGATGCGTTTCCGGTCGCTGCCCGTAGACTGTCATCGTTCCTGTTTCGCCCATGACCGCAGCAGCACGCGCCGCCATCATAGTTTTCCAATGGTTCGTGTCGAAGATGACGTGCCGCACCGCCCGTCTACCGTCTCCGGAAGTCAGCATCCAATGCCATCCATGCGTTTCAGCCGCTTTCGCTGGCCACTCATTCATCGGCTTGTCACCGGCTTTGATGCCTTTGCCGTGACTTGGAACGACAATTCCAGCGAATGTTGACCTTCGACAGAACTCATAAACGGTATCGGTTGAGTCGCCCCAGTTGGCATCAACGACAGCTTTTCCAATGGACATCTCGCCGCCGCCTTCTCGCGCCCACGATTGCCCTAGTTTCGCCGACATCAACCCGGTTAAGCCCCAATGTAACGCCGCTGGAAGTTGGGATTGACCAGACGCCGATTGCAATGTTGGTGCAGCGTCCCCGAGAGTGAAGTAGCTTCGAGCTTGTTCCGGCCACGCGCCATAGTCGACGATCGAACACGTCATATCGTCGGCCCATGCCACGACAGCCCACAAGAGCAAACGGCCCTGAACGTCGACACCCATCGTCACCTTCGTGGCCCACACGGGAACGACGCCGCGTTCTAGCCGGTTCAGTTTGTTTTCGAGCCCCGAAAACGCCGGCTGATCCTGCCCGGTCGTGTTGTCGAGCGGTTCGTTCTGGTATTCCGCCGCGAACGCCACCGGACCGCATCGATAGAGCAGGTGCATTGCCGATTGAATCGCCGAAACGTCGTTCGTTTCTTTTTTGTGTGGCCACGCGACTTCGCATCCTTCATCCAGTTCCGTTCGGTTTGCAAGGTAACAAGCGTTGATCCGTTCAGGTTCCTTGATTCGTTCGGCCTCGCTCACGTCTTCAAAGTACCGATCCCACGCCACCATGTTTTTCGGCATGAAGTTTATTGTCTTTGTTCTTTTGCCGTGCCACTTCGGAAGGGCAAGCAACCTGTCCGACAAATCACCCTTTTCGATAACCGTGCATAGTGCCACGCATGCCATTGCCGTATCTGGTGCCGCCATCCCGAGAATGTCGCCCTCGATGATTTCTAGTCGTTCCTGCGTCTGGTCTGGAGATCCTGCCGATTCCTTCGTTTGTGGGTCGTCAATCAGGATCAAATCCGGACGAATGACCGTTCCGTCCTGACGTGTGTGGAATTGCCCGCGAACGTCGCCAGTGATCCCACACGACGAAATAACCGCCCCGGACGCTATGCTCCCTGGAATCGTCGGGAAAATGATTTTGTCGGCACCGAAATGAATGGCCGTTTCTTGACCGCAACAGATTTGACCCTGCGCTTTTTTGTTTGATCCACGCAACTGCGGAAAGCCGTGAATCTCGTTCGGGAACAATCCGTAAAGAGCTTCGTTGTAACCGAGTATCGTTCTCGCCGCTTTGATCAAAGACTTCGCTTTTTTGTCCGTCGCCGCCACGAGGCAAACGTACTTCCGTTTTCCGGTCAAAATCGCTTTGAGCGCCGTTCGCAACGCCCGCTGAGTCTTGCCAGTCCCGCGAGGATCGGCAATCACCTGGAGACCGCCACGGTCAACGATGTAGTCCATCCGGCTAAGTGATTGTCGCTGGTCCTCGCTAAATGGCCAACGGAACACGGACGGGAACAGCCATTGAAGAAACTGTTCTAAATCATCAGAAACCAACGATTTTAGCTCAGGGTCCGATACTGGCGGAGGTGGCCCGATGTCGCGAATCTCTTCCGACGTTTGGCGAGCGTGTTTGAGCGCAACGCCTTTTTTCGCTTCGCTTAGCGTCGATGCTGGAATCGCCTGACCTCATAAGTATAAGTCAAATTGATTTATTGGT
>Ga0209085_1000995_pt1 | contig 18528 bp, 22 predicted proteins | sample C_131016_EF_Meta_FD_187310 | JGI IMG/M metagenome (GOLD analysis project Ga0209085, IMG submission 187310) | Freshwater microbial communities from Lake Croche, Canada to study carbon cycling - C_131016_EF_MetaG (SPAdes) (version 2) | ecosystem: Environmental > Aquatic > Freshwater > Lake...
CAAAAAGACTAGAAATAAAACCAAGGCAACGTGTATTACACGCAATTGTTGTGTTGGAACAATGGAGTAGGCCGCATAAAGATGAAACAAGGACATACCCACGGCAACTAAAGTGATGAACTTGGCTAATAGACCCTTGTAGTCATTAGAATCGCCTTCTTCTTGCTTAATGAAGGCATCTAATTTTTCTTGGGTTTCGTTGTCAATCACGTTTTGATTCATGTCCCAACCTGTCTATATTGATATTGTTGTACCGCATTAAAGCAGAAGGGGTGAGATTAACTCACCCCGATATAGCTTAGTTTACCTTGACACCTTTTTCTTTAAGGTACTTTAATGCACCAGGATGATAGGCAACTGGCGTTGAATTTGCTTTTTGGTTCTCTAATTTGATATTTCGGAATTCAGCATGTGAGCGGACTAGTTCGAGTTGGTTATCAAAAATAGCTTTGACAATTTTGTATGCCTCAGCATCAGACATAGAGGAGTTAACAACGAGTAGATTTGCAACCGCCGCAACATTATTATCTTTCGCCATACCACTATAGGTTTGCTTAGTAATCACAGTCGGGAAGTAAAGGTTGCCATATTTTTTGTTCATGGCAGGAACTTCGGCAGCAGTATCTATCATCACGATTTTCATTCCAGGGCTGTTTGCAAGATCAGTCACTGCTGCAGTTGGCAAACCACCTACCCAGAAGAAAGCATCAATCTTACGATCTTTTACTGCATTGACAGATTCTGCAACGCTCAAGCGCTCACGTTTGACATCTTTATCTTTATCTAGACCAGCAGCCTCAAGCAAGCGAAATGCCATCACTTCAGTAGCACTTCCTGGCGCCCCGGTACTGACACGCTTGCCTTTCAAATCTTTCATAGTCTTAATGCCGGTCGATTCCACAGTCGCAACGTGCATGAGGTTTGGATATAGTATTAGTAGGGTGCGCAAATCTACTGGCTTATCTTTAAATTTGTCGTCACCAACGGATGCGTCTTTAGCAGCATCAGCCATCGAGAAAGCAACGTAAGGTTTGCCCGTACCTACTAACTTTAAGTTATCTACAGAACCACCAGTGACCTCAGCAGTTGCTGACATACCCGGTACTTTGCTAGATAGCATGGCAGCAAGACCGCCACCCATTGGGTAGTACACGCCTCCAGTGCCACCGGTTGCAATAGAAATATTCTGTGCTTGTGCACTTGCCCACAAGAGGCTGAGAGAAAGCACCATGATTTTAAGTAGTTTCATTTTTGTCTCCTAATAATGTTGTAATGAATTGAATTACAGACCTGCCATGCTGAAATTAATTGCTTTGAGCTCACTCAATAATTTAGCTTGTTGATCAGCGCTTAATTGCATGAGTGGTGGGCGTACTCTTAACCACTCAGGATCTTTACTGAAGTGAGCAACAGCAGTTTTCATCCCAGCAATCATTTGGTAGTGAGCAAAAACAGAACGCACTTTGTCTAAATCTGCTTGGCGTTCATCAGCATTGGATTCTCTCCAGTGCGTTGCTAGATCAGCAATTGCTTTTGGATTGACGTTTGCGGTTGCAGAAATACAGCCAACACCACCAGCACGTAAGGTACGCATGAGGAATGTTTCGCTACCGGCATATACGCGAAAGCCTGAAGGAGCCAATAGCTTAATGACAGATTCTGTATATTCCCAATCACCAGAGCTATCTTTCATGCCTACAACAGTTTTTGGATATTCTTTAATTAAACGCTCTAGTAATGAAAGGCTTAAATTGATTTTGGTGACAGGGGGTATGTTGTAAATATAAATTTGTAATGCTGAGTTGCCCATCCTTTGAATCACCTCAGAAAAGTAGGCAAACAGACCATCATCAGTAATATCTTTGTAGTAGAACGGTGGCAACATCAATACACCCGCGCATTTATGGCTTAGCGCATGGGCAGTCATCCGATAAGTACTCTCGACAGAAGTCGAGCCTGTACCGGGCATCATGTGCTCCGGGTTTAAACCACCTTCAATCAGCGCGGTGAGCGTGTTCATCTTTTGTGTAGCAGACATCGAATTTGCTTCGGAGTTCGTGCCAAAGATCGCCTGACCAACACCATTTGCTGCTAGCCATTTACATTGCTTTAGTAATTTTTGTGCGTCTGGAGTGCTATCTGCTTTAAATGGGGTTAATACAGGAGATAACACTGCAGGTAGTGTGGATGGAATTAAAGAAATGGTCATGCTGACTCCGTTTTAAATAGACACTTCTGATGGAAGTGGTTGTTTTGCAAAAAAAGCTTCTAAATTATCTACGGCTAAATTGGTCATAGCTATCCGTGTTTCTGTGGTGGCGCTACCGATATGCGGTGTGAGTAAAACATTATCAAGGCTTAAGAAGCCCTTATTGGGGTTGGGTTCATTCTCAAAAACATCCAAAGCAGCACCAGCAATCTTTTTATGTTGCAGTGCATATAAAAGAGCCTCTTCATCCACTACACTTCCGCGGGCAATGTTGATTAAAAAAGCAGCAGGTCCCATGGCATCTAGAACCTGGGCATTCACGATCTTGTCTGTATCTGGGGTGGCGGGGCAGGCTAAGAAGAGAACATCACTGTTTTGGGCTAAATCTAGGATATTTTGATAGTAGGTATAGGGCACCTGTTTTGGGCTGGGACCACTGTAGGCAATTTCAACCTTAAAAGGCTCTAGTCGTTTGGCTAAGTCCTGGCCAATACGTCCCATGCCTAAAATACCCACGTTCTTTCCAGCCAGAGTGGTCGCTAACTTAAAGGGGGCTTTGGACCAGGCGCCGCTTTTGAGAAAGGCTTCAGATTCAGGAATCCGGCGAAGAAGTCCCAGCATCATGCCAATAGCCAGTTCGCAGACGGCATCATTCAGGACGCCTGGGGTGTTACTGGCTTTAATACCGTGCTCTTTAAGGTATGACAGAGGCAGGTTGTCATAGCCAACCCCACAAGTGGCAACCATCTGAATACTGGGGATTTGCTTGATTAGGGCCTCAGGTAGCTTGGTATTAGAGCGAAGCAAGATAGCCTCAAACTGACCAGCAGGCGGAGGAGCTTGAGGATCTAAGTGGTATGCGGGGGTAAGGCGGTGATCAATTTCTGCCTGCATTAATTCAGGGAAATGGCCGACCTGCAGCACCGAATTGACGGGAATCATGTCTCACTATGTTTTTTATTGAATAATGACCCCCATTGTATGTGGATTTTCAATGAAAAGTCTGCCCCTTTAGGAGAATATGTAATGTTGTTTACCCCAGCTGAAACTAAGGTAGTAATCGTCGGCGGTGGCACGATGGGTGCGGATGTAGCTGCAGTCTGTGCCCGAGGTGGTTGTGCTGTTCAAGTGGTGGAGCCGACCACAGAGCGTCGTGCCTTATTGCCAGATTACTTTATTAATACGATGACTGAGCTTGGCTATGAAAATCGTATTCACCTATTAAGCGTTGCAGGCTCTCTTGAAGAGGTAGAGTGGTCTGATATTGATTTAGTCATTGAGTGCGTACCAGAGCGCCTAGACATCAAACAAGAACTATTTGCGAAGCTAGAAAAATACGCTAAGCCTGAAGCAGTATTGGCTAGCAACAGCACTAGCTTTCCCATTAGTGAAATTGCAGAAGGTTTAAAAACTGCTGCACGGATGATCGGTTTGCATTTCTTTATGCCAGCGCATTTAGTGCCCTGTGTAGAAGTAGTGTATGGAGCAAAGACATCTCCATTGGTGGGTGAAAGTTTGACAAGGCTGATGACTGCGTGTGGCATGGTTCCAGTTGTAGTGAAAAAAGATTTACCTGGTTTTTTAGCCAATCGTTTGCAGCATGCCTTATCACGCGAAGCTTTTTCAATGGTGGATGAAGGCGTCTGTAGTCTTGAGGATATCGATAAGGCAGTTCGCTTTGGCTTTGGCTTTCGCTACATTGCAGCTGGACCTGCTATGCAGCGGGATCATGCAGGGCTTGAGATTCATGCTGCTGGAGGCACGAAGATTTACCCAACTTTGAATAACTCACCCACTATTGCTAAGTGTGTCAGCGAACGAGTAGCTAGCGGAAAGTTTGGTATGAAGACTGGTGAAGGATTTTTTTCTTGGACTGCTGAAACAATCAAGGCAGAACGTGAGCGTTACCAAGAGGCATTGCGCGCTGGGTTGAAAATTATCCAAAAAGACTTACCGCAGATCAAATAAATACCATTGTTTTGCCTTATCCTTAAGACATGAAGAAAATCATTCGTGTCTGGGATTTACCAATTCGTCTCTTTCACTGGCTACTAGTGCTCTGCATTATCGGTAGCTTCATCAGTGTCAATCTTGGTGGCAATGCAATGGAATGGCATGCCTATTTTGGTTACAGTGTGTTGACCTTATTGATCTTCCGAATCACTTGGGGTTTTGTGGGCTCGACACATGCACGTTTTAGTTCATTCTTGCCTAATCGTAAAAAGACTCTCAATTACCTTCAAGGTAAAGGGCCGAGCGTTTTAGGGCATAACCCTCTAGCTGCGATATCTGTATTTGCATTACTTTTGGTTCTGAGTGTGCAAGTCCTCACCGGCTTATTTGTAGATGATGAGATTGCCTTTCAGGGGCCGTTGGCAAAATACGTTCCTAACTGGGTGGTCTCAATCCTCTCCGAGATTCATGAGGGTAATCAAGTAGTGATCTATGCATTGATTACCATTCATATTGCCGCCATCATCTATTACAAGAAATTCAGAGGTGAAGATCTTATTACACCAATGATCAGTGGCGATAAAGAAATTGACCCAAGCGAGGAAGCAAATTACTTGCCTTCTGACTTGGGCCGGGCATCTCAGGATGGAGTCTTACAACGCGGTATAGCTCTAGTACTCTTAAGCCTGATTGCGGTAATAGTGGGTTACTTGATCACTTCTTCCTAAAGTCATCATGGCAATTCTTACAACTTGATCCTGTAGCACCAAAGGCCTTCTTAATACTTTCTAAGTCGCCTGATTGTGCCGCTTTATTTAGATCTACTGCAGCTAATTGCATCTTTTCAGAAGCGGCTTTGAATTTAGCGCTGTCTGACCAAATATCAGATTGGGCTTTTCCACCTTCAGTACCAGGGCCAAATGCTTGCCATGGCAAGGTAGACATCATTGCAACGATGGCGGCATTCTTCGCAACTTCATCTTTGTTGAAAGGTGCCTCACCTTTCACTACTGCACCAATTTTTGCAAAGGAGTTACCCATCACTGTAAAGGCGCTCTGACGATATTTAATGGCATCTTCCGGTTTTTGGAATTGAGCAAAAGCAAAGCCTGAACCAATGGTTAGGACTGTTGCAGTAGTTGCTAAAACAATCTTTTGTAATTTCATATCAAACCTCTAATGAATAGTTAAGTAAGGGATACTGAATCGCTGGTTACTAACAATTAGCATACTCTAGAATAAGGTCATTTGTCTGACTACCGGGCTAGAAGAGCATTTGCAGGGGGAGGGTGATAAGGTAGATCACCGATTTAAAGAAGGCTATCAGTGGCTCCATCCAAAGGTTGCCAATGATGCCCGTAAAAACCAGGGCTAAGACAATAAAAAAGCCCCAAGGCTCCAGTTTCCCTAAGGCAATCGATTGGCGTGCTGGCAGAAGGCTAGATAGAATCCTGCCACCATCTAATGGGGGAATTGGGAAGAGGTTAAAAACCAATAAGCCCAGATTCCACAGAATTCCAGCTTGCGCCATGGAGATTAAAAATTGTTCATCGATCCCAAAGCCCAGCAAGATAATGAGCAATACTGCCCAGATGAGAGCCTGAATAAAATTAGATCCTGGACCAGCTAAGGCCACCCAAATGGAGTCGATTCTGGGGTTGCGTAAGCGTCCAAAGTTCACTGGTACCGGCTTGGCATAGCCGACCAAAAAGGGTGATCCAGCCAAGATTAGTGCCAGTGGGATCAAGATTGTGCCCACAGGATCGATGTGTTTTGCGGGATTTAAGCTAACCCTACCCAGCATATAAGCCGTGTTATCCCCGAACTTACGAGCAGCGTAGCCATGGGCTGCCTCGTGGATGGTGATAGCAAAAATCAGGGGAATCGCATTAATAGCGATAGCTTGGATAGAATAGTCAGTAATCATGGCAATATGATATCTATAGGAGCTAAAAGTGACTGACGATAAGAAAACAGACCCAAAAAACCCGGCTAAGCCAGTAGTTGCCAAACCCCCAGCTAGGCCACCAGCACCCAAAGGTCCATCTGGACCAGCTGGAAGGCCTCAGGCCGGCTTTGGTGGCGGAAAAGGCATGATGCGTAAGGCTGGCCGCGGGCGATAGTGGATAATTACCCCACTCATTAATGTATTTACAAAGGATTTAGCGTGAACGAATGGCATAACGAATCAAAAGAAGAAATTAACAAAAAGATCATTACTTTGGTTGTCATGTTGGCCGCAGCTACTAGCTTGGCTATTTTGTTTGCCCTAGTTGCTGCTCATACTGGTTACGTATTCGGTTAACCAGTATTCATGACTAGCCATCGCCAACCTGCAGTATTTGCTGGCCATGGTAGTCCGATGTACGCCATTGAGCCCAACCGTTTTACAGCGGCTTGGTCTGCTCTTGGTAAATCATTAAAACGTCCAGATGCAATCTTAGTAATCTCTGCGCATTGGGTAACTCGAGGTGTTTGGGTTACTGCAATGTCTAAGCCTAAAACTATTCATGACTTCGGCGGTTTTCCGCAAGAGCTCTTTGAAATTCAGTATCCAGCTCCCGGCAGCCCTGCTTTAGCAGATCGCATACAAGAGCTACTCAATATTCCCATTGTGATGGAAGAGAATGAGTGGGGCATTGATCATGGCGCTTGGTCAGTCCTCAAATATATATACCCCAATGCTGATGTGCCTGTCGTGCAGTTGAGTCTAGATGGCTCAAGGTCAGCTCGCGAGCATTACGAGTTAGCAAAACAATTACGCCCTTTGCGTGATGAAAATATTCTGATTCTGGCCAGCGGCAATGTAGTGCATAACTTGCGCACTATCCATTGGCAAGAGGGTGCCGAACCATACGCTTGGGCCAGAGATTTTAATAACTTTTTTGTTTCAGAAATGGGCGCTAATCATCATGAGACTTTGATTGATTGGGAAAAATACGGTGAGGCTGCTCATATGTCCATACCCACGGCAGAGCATTACTGGCCTGCTTTATATACTTTAGCTTTACAAGAAGACGGTGAGCATGCGACAGTCTACACAGACGGCATTGAGATGAGTTCTATTAGCATGCTGGGTTTTTCAATTCAATAAATACGAACTATGTGGCCATCTATTTTTGTAATTTTCTTTGGTGCGGGTTTCGGAGCTTTACTGAGAGCAGGGTTTAATTTCCTGGCTGCAGGCACGATATCAATGATTCCCTTGGGAACCTTGCTTGCCAATTTGGTTGGTGGTTATCTAGTTGGGATTGCCATAGCCTTTTTTAGCAATAATCCCAACCTCTCCCCCGAGTGGAAGTTGTTTGTGATTACCGGTTTTCTGGGTGGCTTAACGACCTTCTCTAGTCTTTCTGCTGAGGTCGTTGTCCTCATGCAGCGCGGAGAATTAACTTGGGCACTAGGCACAGCCTTGCTTCACTTGATTGGCTCGCTAGCTCTCACCTTCTTAGGTATTCTGACTTATCAAGCCTTCAAGTAAATTCAATCCATTTACTCTGGCTTGATGTTGGCTGTTTTAACAACGGCACTCCACTTTAAAGATTCTGCCTTCACCAGTGCAGCAAAATCTGCTGGACTACCACCACCAATTTCATTGCCTTGTGAGAGCATGAGCTCCCGTAATGCTGGATCTTTTAAAGCTTCATTAGCCGCAGCATTTAATTGATCAATGATTGATTTAGGTGTTCCTTTAGGTGCGATCAGTCCCTGCCAATTTAATACCTCTACTTTTGGATAACCCATTTCAGAAAAACTGGGAATGTTGGGTAGAAGAGGGGACCGTTTTTTGCTGGTAATTGCAATGGCGCGAAGCTTTTCAGCTTTGATACTGGGCATTGCTGAGTACATTTGATCAAACATCATGGTGACATTACCCGCCATCAAATCAGTTAATCCTGCGGAGCCACTCTTATAAGGAACATGAATCATTTCGATACCCGCATTTTGCTCAAAGAGTTCAGCGGAGAGTTGATGGCTGCCACCAATACCTCCGGATGAGAAAGTGAGAATGCCTGGTTTTGCTTTAGCTGCTGCCACAATATCTTGCACAGTCTTATAAGGCGAGCTTGGATTCACCACTAAAACTAATGGACCCTTTTCAATTAATACAATTGGAACAATGTCTGTTTCTGGGTCGTAACGTAAATTACCAAAGAGCGTTTTATTGACTGCCATCGGTGCAAAGTTGCCCATACCAATGGTGTAGCCATCAGGCGCGGCCCGAGAAATATACTCTGTACCGATATTGCCTCCAGCACCAGGCTTGTTGTCGACGATGATGGACTGTTTTAGGATCACACTCATCTTCTGAGCGATCTGGCGGCTACGAGAGTCGGCACCTCCGCCTGCGCCATAGGGCACGATAAAGTTAATCGGTTTATTAGGGTAATTACTTTGCGCAAAAGAGCTGGGGAGTATCGCTCCAAGACTGAGTACGCAAATCAAAAGTGGTTGAATAAATCGCATGCTTATTCCCCAATCTAAATTAAATAAATCCTAAGACGCCTAAAGCCCCACCAATTGCAATGAGATACAGCGGATGCCAACGCGTCAAAAGAGTAATTGCGATTGTACCTATCGTCAGGACGTAGGCAGCCATACTGTGATTGATTTGTAGGGCAATTTCAAATGCAGAAGAGAGGACTAAGCCAATTGCAAGAGCGGCAGCAGAATATTGAATCGTTTTTTTGCTTAATGGGTTCTTCATTCTCATGATGAAGCGCTGTAAAAAGAAAATCATGATGGATGATGGCCACGATACGGCAAATGTTGCTAGTAGCGCTCCAAGAACGCCATAAATATGCCAGCCGATGAGGGTGACTGTCATAAAGTTGGGTCCCGGTGCAGCCTGAGCTATTGCAAAGTAATCAGAAAATGTCTGGACATCAATCCAATGCTCTTGATTAACGGCGAGATCAAATAAGACCGGCAATAGAGCATTGACTCCGCCAAAGGCAATGAGTGAAAAGGCCGATAGTTTTAAGAAAAGGCTAAGCAAAATACTCATAGAGCCTGCGCCTTTTTTCTTGCTAAGAATATTGCGATTGGCGCAATTAACAGAACAACGTAGCCTAAGCCAAGATGAAATACTGTAGCGGCAATAATAGTGAGTGCTACAACTAGAAACATCGCGGGGTAGCGGAACTCATCGCGCATCATCTTAAAGCCTGTTGATGCGATTAAGCCAACACCCACCGCAGAAATACCACGAAGTAGCCCCTTAACAGATTCAAGATAACTATAGTGTTCATATAAAAGGGCTAAACATAATACGATTGAAATAGGCCCTAAACATAAGCCAAGAGTTGCAGCCAATGCACCTCTTGCACCACCAAACCGAGAGCCAATACAAACAGCTAAGTTCATGATGTTTGGACCTGGAACAATTTGGCAGATTCCTAAAATGGCGCTGAATTCTTCCGAGGTCAAAATTTTGTCACGCTCAACTAAAGTCCGCCTAGCCCAAGGTAGGACACCCCCAAAACCAGACATTCCAATCTTGCTAAAGGTGATGAATAATTGTTTGGGTGTCAGTGTTTTCAAAATGAGTGTGGTTAACTAAGGCTTATTGTGGTTTGAATGGATGGGGTACTGGTTTGTTATCCAACCAAGCTTCTAAAGTCTCTGTAATGCCCTTAGAGAAGACTGCAAAAATGGGCTCGGCAATAAAACCTAGATGGGGCGTGACTAAAAGATTGGGTGTGTTACGAAGAACATCATTTTCGGGGAGTGGCTCAATATCAAACACGTCAACAGCAGCCTGTCCAGGTCTGCCTGCAACAAGCGCCTTTTGTAGATCATTCATATTGATCAAGGCAGAGCGTGAAGTATTCACCAAGATAGAGTCTGGACGCATTAAGGCTAATTGATCTGCACTAATCAGTCCTTTAGTGCCAGGGCCCGCAACGAGATGCATGGTGACAATCTTAGAAGTTTTGAGTAACTCTTCCATGCTGACTGATTTGGCATTCTCAGCAGCAGCTCGTTCTGGAGTCATACGTGGACTCCAGGTCACCACTTCCATACCAAAGGCTGCACCTACGCGAGCCACGCGACTGCCAATGGCGCCAAGCCCCATAACACCCAAGCGCTCTCCGGAGAGCATTGGCAGAACGGAGAGTTGATCACGCCAGCCACCAGAAGCGATCAGCTTGTGTTCTTCAATCAGGCGTTTAGATGCCCCTAGAATTAAAGCCCAGGTGAGTTCTGCAGTAGTTTCCTTAGAGGGGCCGCCAGGGGAGTGTGCCATTGGGATATTGCGCGCTACCAGGGCGGAGGCTTCGAGTGTGCCATTGCGCTCACCAGTAAACATCAAAAACTTGAGCTTTGGTAAGCGCGCAATCATGGCCTCATTAAAAGGGGAGCGATCGCGTACGATCGCAATCGCATCGGCATCTTTCACCGCTTCATACAAAGCCTCGTCACGTAAGGGCTTGTGATGGAAAGTGAGATTTGAACTTTGCTCTAACTTATCCCAGTTCGAAAAACGACGTAAAGCCTGTTCGTAATCTCCGAGAATGACAATGTTTGGTAAAGCAGCCATATCAAATACTTTCTAGTGAATTAGTCTGGAGTGCAAAGACTTAAAATTTGCCTGAGATCAGATGCTTGTCCTAATTTCCAGAGTGCAGAAATCAGTTGGATAGTCTTTTCTTTACCAATCACGGGCTCAGTAAGACTTGTGAACTTCTGCTCTAAATGAGTATCGGTCATTGGGTTTTCTACAGAGCCAATTGCATTCTTCACAAAGATGTGAACTTCTTTGCCATTCTTGAGGAAGGCTTTGACATCTACAGATGCCTCGCTAATCGATGTATCAGTGGTCGCATTCACCTTGGCACGCAAGGCGACGACATCAGGCCGATTCACGATGTCGTCGGCATATTCCCCCTCACCAGCTTGACCAAAGATCAAACCAACAGCGCAACCGTGATACACGCTGAACTTACCTTCCAAGCCATCTTTAGGAGTCTTCTTACCAGTGAGTTCCAAGACAAGCGGATGGGCACGTAATTCAATACGCTCAACATCTTCTGCTTTCACTCCTTGGGCGCGTAATTGCGCGCAAGCATCAATTGCAGGATGAATCACAATGCCACAAGCAAAAGGCTTGTAAGTATTTAATGAAATCTCAAAGGATTTACCTAATGCACGATCAATTTCTGACCAGTCACATTTGGTAGAAACCGTCTGCATATAGCCGCGGCCAGCTTCCAATGCTTTTGGGCTCGAGGTAAAGCCATGCTTGGCTAAGAGTGCTGAGAGTTGGCCTGCACGTGCAGCGCCACCAGGATGAAAAGGCTTAGTCATCGTGCCAAACTGTTCGCGCATACCAACTGGCTGTGAGGCTGCAATACCCAGAGCCATAGTAGTTTTCTGAAGATCAAGACCCATGAGGCGTGAACATGCCGCTGCAGAACCTAACATGCCAGTAGAGCCGGTGATATGCCAGCCACGATGATAGTGATCTGGATACATAGCATTGCCAACGCGGCATGCAACATCAATACCCAAGACAAGTGAGTCAATGATCTGACGACCGTTGACATTGGTGTGTTCACCTAATGCCAAGATAGCTGAGGCTACTGGGCCTGCCGGATGGATCACAGTCTTGAGGTGAGTGTCATCAAAATCAAAAGTATGTGAGCTGATGCCGTTAATGAGAGCTGCGCCACCCATATCCACCTTGTCCTTACGACCCAAGATACTGGCTTGTGGAGCTGGCTGAAATTCTCGGATGGCTGCCAAAGAAGACTCTACGCTCTCATGGTTGGCGGCGCCAATGGCGCAGCCTAACCAGTTTAAGAAGGTACGATGCGCCTCGTGATCCACTTCCGGAGCCCATCCTTGACTTGGATGAGAGCTAACAAACTCCGCCAAAATTTTTGTTACTGGTGGGGCGTTTAGATCGGCTGCTGCAGCGATAGCGTGAGACATATGATTTCCTGTGAATATAAAAAATAGTGAGGTAGATGAAGTGTATTGAGTTAATCAATTTCAATATGGCGATCTTTGGCCACTTTGGCCCAGCGTGCAATATCGTCTTTGATGTAATTGCTAAATTGTGGAGGAGTCATTGGCATCAATGTCATAGCCTCACTCGTCATTTTTTCGGAGAAGTCAGGCAAGGCAAGTACTTGATTGAGTTCTGTGTTTAATTTTGCAACGATTGCAGGCGGTAGATTAGCCGGGCCAACTAAGCCATACCATTGCTGACCATCAAAACCGCTATAACCTAGCTCTTTAAAGGTGGGGATAGTGGGCGCTGCTGAACTTCGCTTTGCTCCAGTAACAGCAAGGCCGCGGACTCGATTTGAGTTGATATAAGGCAGAGCTGCAAACAGGGTTGGGAACATTGCTTGAGTTTGCCCTGCCAACAAGTCTGTATAAGCGGGGCCAACACCGCGATAAGGCACATGCACCATGAATATCCCCGCAGCTAATTTCAACTGCTCCATACCCAGATGAGTAAGGGTGCCGGGACCTGCTGAGCCATAACTGAGTTTGGCGGGATTCTTTTTGGCGTAATCTAAAAATTCTTTGAAGTTTTTAATTGGTAATTCTGGATTGATGATTAAAACATTCGGCGTAGCGCCAATCATGCCAATAGGAGTGAAGTCCTTAATGGCGTCGTAAGGGAGTTTACGTACTGCAGGGTTAGTGCCATGGGTGCCTACGTAGGCGATCATCAAGGTGTAACCATCGGCTGGAGCTTTAGCAATTGCTTGGGATGCAATCGATCCACCCCCACCACCCATATTTTCAACGACGACTGTTTGACCTAGGGAGCGCGAGAGTTTTTCTGCAACCGCTCTAGCAATATTATCGAGACCTCCACCAGCAGCAACAGGTGCTATTAACTTGATGGGTTTGACGGGGTAGTTAGTAGCACTTTGAGCTTGGGCTCCCAAGCTAATAACGAGGGTCGCCATTACGGCAATCAAAGATAAAAAAATCGGCATTGGCCGATTGCGAGTTTTAGACATGTCTTAAGTCCAGATTATTGTGATGTATTAAGGTAATCTTATGGAGTAAGTTTACTATTGATAACCAATCTAATTCGATTAAGGAAATACCATGATTTTGGAACATTGCGACATAGAAATTGACCCAGCCAAGCAGAAAGAGTTCGAAGAGGCTATTTTGCGGGGAGTGGATACCGTGATCTCCAAGGCAAAGGGCTTTAAGGGCTATAAGGTAAATCACAGTATAGAAAGACCATCCCGCTATTTATTACTCATTTATTGGGACACTCTCGAGAACCATACAGTCGATTTTCGGGGGTCTACCGCCTTTGCGGATTGGCGCGCCATTGTGGGCCCCTTCTTTGCAAAGCCGCCCTATGTGGAGCATATGACTTTAGTGGGCAAGTCAACTTAAATCATTTATCCCGTCTTGAGCTTTTTCCGAATGGAGTGCTCAACTGGGATGGAATCGAGAGTGGGCTCAAGAGCTTCGCGCTCATCAAAGACAAAGCAAGTACCCTTGTAATGTGCAGAGCCTACTTCCTCAAAATACTTGAGAATGCCCCCCTCGAGTTGGTAGCTATGCTGCATACCAATCTCCCGCATATAGAGACCTGATTTTTCACAACGAATACCACCAGTACAAAAGCTCACCAATGTTTTATCTGCAAGTGCTTCTTTATGCGCAGTAATGGCTTTTGGAAATTGGGTGAACTTTTCAATATTGAAGTGCAGGGCATTTTCAAAAGTACCGTAGTCAACTTCAAACGCATTGCGTGTATCTATCATGACTACTGGGCGGCCCAAGTCATCGGTACCGCGATCAAGCCATTCTTGTAGCTTCTTCGGTTTAATAAAATTTGCGCGACCTTCTTCAGGGCGAATCGCAGGATGATTCATGCGAATGATTTCATTTTTGAGTTTGATCAACATCTTCTTAAACGGTTGATCTTCTGACCAGCTTTCTTTTGATTCAAGAGGTGTAAAGCGCGGGTCTGAGCGCAGCCAATCTAAAAAGCCACGCAGATCTATCTCTTTGCCAGCTAAAAAAAGGTTGATACCCTCACCAGTGAGCAAAATGGTGCCTTTAAGTCCTCGGCTGTTGCATTCATTCAGCATTTTGGCGCGCAAGTCTGTTAGGCCGTCCAGGCTAACAAATAAATAGGCAGCAATATTTAAAATCGACTTCATTTTTTCTCTCTTTGGGCTACCCCGTCATTATCGAGCAAATACACCTTGGGGGTGGTAATCTTGAGGTCTTATTTAAAGGAGACAACCCATGCTGCATCTAGCCAAAATGGCCAAAAGCATCTTATTTCTAGCTCTATTTGCTTTGGGGGCTGCTAGTTCTGCAATTGCTCAAACTGCTGGGGTAGGGACTTGGCCTACTCAAAAGCCAATTCGTTTGATCGCGGTATTTCCGCCTGGTGGATCGGTAGATCAAGTAGCTCGTGTTTTGGCCCCTGCTTTGCAATCAGAATTAAAGCAAAACGTCATTGTTGAAAATATTGGGGGCGCATCTGGTGTGATTGGCACTTCCGCAATGACTAGGGCCGATGCTGATGGATATACCTTTGCAGTAGTCTTTGATACCCACGGCGTGAATCCATCTCTTAAAGATAAGCTTCCCTATGACACGATTAAAGATATTGCACCTGTCATTCTGGTGGGTACCTCGCCGATGGTGTTGGTGGCAAGTAAGAATTCAGGTATTACCAGTTTCAAACAACTTGCAGAAATGTCTAAGGCGGGCAAGCCATTTAGTTATGGCTCCATTGGTATTGGCAGCTTGGGGCACCTAGCAATGGCGCGCCTTGCTAAGCAGGCAGGATTTGATTGGAACCATATTCCATACCGTGGCGGTGGCCCCTTAATGCAAGATGCGCTTGGTGGACAGGTGCAGTTAGCGATTGGTTCAGAGTTTTTGGTGAAGCCTCATATTGAGAGTGGTAGCTTAAATCCTTTGGTCATTACAACTACCAAAAGAGTCTCAGGCTTACCTAATGTGCCAACAGTTGCTGAAAGTGGCTTTCCTGGATTTAGTGCTCCAGCTTGGTGGGCAGTCTTAGCACCAGGTAAAACTCCGCCAGCAATTGTGGACGCCATGAATAAAGCCCTGAACAAGTCTTTGAAGACCCCAGCAGTTGCTGAAAAATTTAAATCTCAGGGAATTGAAATTATTGGCGGATCTTCAGAAACTGCCCGTGACTTCATTGGTAAGCAAATTGGTATTTGGGGTAAGTTTGTGATTGAGAACAATATTAAAGAAACTAGCCAATAGAAAGCGCTTATGTCTGAACGTTTAATTCCTTATCAAGCAATGGATTTAGCAGAGCCAGCTGAGCTGGTTGCTGCTATTCGAAAAAGGCGTGGCGGCCAATTTATTAACTTAGATCGTATGCTCTTACACAGCGTACCAATCGCTGAGGGCTGGAATCATTTTATTGGTGAAATCCGCAATAACCTCTCTTTAGATCCTAAGTTACGTGAGTTAGCAATGTGTGGTGTAGCGGTGCTCAATGGTGCTGAGTATGAGTTCTTTCATCATGCTCCTCCTTTTAAAAAGGCGGGTGGTACTGAGGAGCAAGTGCAAGGACTCCGATTGATTGGTCAAGCCAGCTTCCCCAGAAATCTATTTACCCAAGTAGAGAATGATGCGGCTGATTTAACCTTTCAGATGACCCGCAATATTCAGGTGGATAGTGAGTTAATGAAGCGTTTGCAAAAAGAGCTTGGTAGCACCGATACCGTGGAATTGGTAACAGTGATTGCTGCATACAATATGGTGTCTCGTTTCTTGATCGCCTTGGATGTCAATCCAGAAGATCATCCCCCGGCCTAATTTAGTCAAACTGAAAATATGATCCGCAATATCCAAACCATCATTCCTGGTATTGCCACCTCTGATGGTGCTGGCGTCAAACTACGTCGAAGCTTTGGCGGTCAGCAGCGAGCGAGGCTAGATCCCTTTTTAATGCTGGATGAGTTTTCATCCAATGATCCTAATGACTATGTTGCTGGATTTCCGGCACATCCACACCGGGGTTTTGAGACGGTGACCTATATGCTCGAGGGTCACATGTTGCATGAAGATCATTTAGGCAACAAAGGTCATCTAAAGACAGGCGGCGTACAGTGGATGACGGCTGGGCGCGGAATTATCCATTCAGAAATGCCACAGCAAGTAAGCGGTGCTATGCGCGGCTTTCAGTTATGGATTAATTTGCCTGCCTTAGAAAAGATGAAGCCTGCGGGTTATCAAGATATTCAGGTGGAAGATATTCCCAGCCTAGCTCTTGCTAATGGAGGTTCAGTGAAAGTGATTGCTGGCTCTTATGAGCATGATGGCCATGAAGTTCAGGGCCCCATTCAGGGAGTCACCACAGAACCCTTATTCTTGGATGTGCATTTACCGCCTCTTATGGAATTTGAGCATGGTATCCCGCAAGAGCTCAATGCATTTATTTATGTATATGGGGGCGATCTTGCAGTAGGGGATCCTATGAAAGTAGCGCCAAAACAAGCCGCCATCGTTCTGGGTGCTGGCGACCGACTCAGGGTGAAATCAGATGGAGCAGGCGCTCAGTTCATCGTGTTGGCAGCCTTGCCTTTGCATGAGCCCATCGTGCAACATGGTCCTTTCGTGATGAATACACAGGCCGAGATTGAGCAAGCTATTGATGATTATCAAAATAATCGTTTTGTAGTCACTTAGGTGATCACTTCAGCGATGATCCAATGGAGCGAGGGCGGACAAATTTGCTCCGCTAGGTGGCATTCAGAAAATGGGATTGCGCCGCATAAAAAAATTCAGATTGCTGATGACACTTTAACGGCTGATATTGCATATCGCTTAGCTTGCGAAGGTACGGCGATACTTTATCAGGGTGACTTTCAGAATGCTAGGCAGCTCTTACAGGCCCTAGTGAGAAGGGTCGATAAACCCTCTAAGAAATCTACTAGAGTTGACAGGGTGGCAAAGGAAAAAACAAAAAGTCCTTTAGATATCTTTAATCTTCATCGTCTAGCCCAATCTCAAAGGGCGCGTATTTTGGGAATGGTGTTGATTCCCATTAACGCTGATCATAGTATTTCATTAAGACGTGCGCCAGATGTTGCTATAGCTTGTTTTGAGGCCTATGGAGAGCAAGCCGAGCCCTATGTCATATCTCTCAGGGAGTTACTGGGAGTCATTAGTGCTCATGAGTGGCGCAAAAAGGGTGTACCCGTTTTGGTGAGAGATGATGAAGAGATTCGCATTCATCCACACTATGGAGTGTTCTCCCCAATCCGAGGGGAATATATTGAGCTCGTTCTGAAGGCGCCATTACCTGCTGCTATTGAGAAGAGCTCTATCGCCTTTGATATTGGCGTTGGTACAGCCGTGCTATCCGTAGTATTGGCAATACGAGATATTCAAAAGATTATTGCAACAGATCAAGATGATCGTGCTATAGCGTGCGCTAAGGAAAATATCGCGCGCTTAGGTCTATCCTCACAAATAGAAATCCTCAAGACAAATTTATTCCCAGCAGAAAAAGCAGCGCTGATTGTTTGTAATCCACCATGGTTACCAGCAAGACCTAGCTCATCACTTGAGCATGCTGTCTACGACCCAGAGAGCCAGATGCTCAAGGGCTTTCTCAGTAAATTAAAAGATCATTTATTACCCGGCGGTGAAGGCTGGCTCATTCTTTCTGATTTAGCCGAGCATCTAGGGTTACGAACTAGAGCAGAATTGCTGTCTTGGATTAAGGATGCTGGCTTGAAAGTGATTGCTCGTTTAGATACCAAACCACAGCATCAAAAGGTGTTTGATAAAACAAATGCGCTGCATGGTGCAAGGTCTAAAGAGGTCACATCACTATGGCGTTTAGCTGCAAACTAGTAATACGGTAACTAGAGATTTCTTTTTTTTAAGCTTAGCTTAGACATTATTTGCATCCGTGAATCTGATACACGAGCAATTAAGATTGCTTGATAACGCTCGCGTTGTAATCTTTCAATTAAAAAAATAATTGTTACAAATAGGATCACGTAAACAATGAGATTGACTAAGTCACTGGTAGAGGGTAAATCAAAACTATTAAAAGGGGGTATAAAGAAAAAGTAAGCCAAAGCTATGCCTAAACCGCTAGAAATTGCTGCAGGCTTCCAGCCGAGCCTGTATGCAATTATAGTGGTGCTGAATATAAAAAACAGTACTGGAAGTTGGGCTTGCATTAAAGGATGTAGCTCATATCGAACAAAAAATGCAGTTAGAGTAGCAAGTATTGCATATCCATAGCCAGTGAGGCTGTTAGGGGCCCATGCCCGTGAGTTTTTTATTTGCATTTGGATTACACTCTTTTGATGCTTTCCACTAATCATTTATATGTCTGATAAATTAACGCAGCTTTG
>Ga0209085_1000998_pt1 | contig 18520 bp, 13 predicted proteins | sample C_131016_EF_Meta_FD_187310 | JGI IMG/M metagenome (GOLD analysis project Ga0209085, IMG submission 187310) | Freshwater microbial communities from Lake Croche, Canada to study carbon cycling - C_131016_EF_MetaG (SPAdes) (version 2) | ecosystem: Environmental > Aquatic > Freshwater > Lake...
CTTCGATTCAAGAACCCTTATGAGAAAAATACCAACTCAAGATAGATCGCTGGCAACCGTAGAAAATATTTTACAGGCAGCAAAATCTCTTCTAAATGCTGATTACGAGATCTCTCAATTTATCATGCGAGATCTATCAATAAAATCGGGGTACTCAGTTGGTAGTATTTATCAATATTTCAATAATAAGGAGGAAATATTTTTTAAACTAATTGAACTAGAGATTGAGGTAGTAAATCGAGCAATGCTGGCAGTCATAAGCCAAAACAATTTATTAAGCCATGATGAATCAATCAAATATTTAGTTAAGGTTTTGATCGATATTGTTGAAGAAGATAAGTTAGTTAAAGTTAAGCTTATTAATTGGATGGCATCAACCAATAGATCAATTAATGCGGTTAAAACGTTTGTTGCTTTATTGGATCAATTTTTTAATCATTTGAAATCTACATACCCTAATGATTTTCAGAATTTAACCGATACACAAATCAAAATATGTAAACATACATTTCTGAATCTGATTGCTGTATTGCTATTTGATCACAGTGATCAAATCGATAAAGACAGCTTTGCAAATACCTTAAGTAAGATGATTGGAGTATGTTTAAGTGAGTCTGACCAGGAAATGATGGTTTAAAGTTTCAATAAGGTAGTGATTATTCGGGAATTAAAAATTAGTTCATTCAAAAAATAAAATGTTTGGTAGCTTTGGATCCAGCCTTCTCATTGCTGTGTAGCCAACTCCAGCAATCCCTCGGAATAGACTAAGATGAAATTCTCCATTTCCACCCCCTGCATTAAAGTTATAGGAATTATGCTTATGAGCTGTTTTAATACAGTCAATTAAATTATGTTCGGAGTTGCTTTCTAAGTCTGGTTGTTTTGTATGTTTACCGGCTTCGTATAAAAATTCTATATGTCCCATCCTTCCACAGCATAGAGAGTCTTGATTATTGCTTGAATTGTTTTTATAGCTTTCTAAGGCACGTTGGATATCTTGCTCTATGAGATTTTTTTCAAATAATCCACGCGAAGCGAGAGCAATTCTTGCTAACCCCACCCCTACACCACCATGGCACCATTGACAGGTTCTTAACCTCTCTCGCAAAGGCGCCCCTTGTAAGTTATTCGAAATCGAAGGTGGCCAATTGTGATAATTTTCATCATAATTCGCGTTTTCATATTCTAGGCATTCGTAAGCAGCCTCATGAAATCGATCCAAGCCAGATATTTTGCTTAAATACGATAGCGCATATGCAAAACCACTGGCTCCATGAGAAATGCCATTTAGTGGTTTTTCAGAAAATCCATTACTGAGCCAACTTTGTTGACCATTTACCATCATTCTTTCAGTCTGTAACAGATGATCTCCACATTCAACCGCTTTTTCTAATACCCAATTCTCTTGAGTCTGTTGATAAAGCTTTAATAGGCAAAGAATGGCTCCAGCAGATCCCCCTATGATGTCTAGGCTTTTGTCTTGAGAAATTAATTCCTTTGATATGAGTCTTGCTGCTACTATCGCATCATCAATTAGTTTATTTTCTTCCAGTAATTCACCTATTACTGTTAAGGAGTAAACAATTGATCCTAGTCCAGATGCTCCACCTATACCGATACTCCTTGCAAATCTTTGGGCGTTTGAGTCACTAATATCACTTCGCAGCCCAGATAGAGATAAAAGCGCATATTTACGGGATTTTGGATCTTTGAAATGTCTGCCATAGGCTGCAAGAAAAATGGCTATACCGCAATTTCCCCCATAAAGAGTGTGGCCGAGGGGGACCAGTCGAGAGGCCGTATTTGAATCGCCGAGCCAGTCAATTCCAAGCCAACTAGCGCCTTTATCATCGGCAATTGCTAAATCAATTAACGTAGATGAAATAGTTTTAACTTCATTAATTAAAACATCACAAAAATCTAAGCTTTCACGATTACTGATGTCTGTACCTTCATTTATATTTAAATGTTGTTGATACTTCACATAACTAAATGTGCTGGCTTTAATTAGTTGATTTTGCCATTGCAGTTCTTTATTATCAAAATTTGTAAGTCGCAAGATAGCTCTTGGAAGCCCAGGCTCCAAATCACTTTGAAAAACTAATCCATTTGGATTTATTACTTGCTGTAATTTCACATGATTAAAAAAAATAGGTATATTTAACTCGGATAAATCTCTGCGTTCAGCCTTAAGTAATGGCCAATAAAAGTCTATTTTTTTGTTCCAATCTGAAAAACGACTAATAAAATCTAATTCTGTACTCCAAATAATTCCATCATCAAATTGAGCAGGATTTTTAATCCTTTGAATAAGTGCATGATAAAAGCGTGTTGGCTTAATCACTTTACGTGTTGCTAATTCACTAAATTCATCAAAGAAAAATCCAACACCTTTTTGATCTCGAACCTTCAGAATAAAAAGCATATATTCTGAGAAACCGGTCATGAAATGTTCAAGAAAATCACCTAAACTAGCCGATTTACCCTTAAAGCTTGGAATATTTAATGGGGCTTCTCTTGCAAAAGTTTTTTTCTCAACGAACATCTGATCGGTGTTGACCATGCTCCATATCTGACGAACTTTTGTACCAGAAGTAGAGTTTAGACCCCCGATATTGGCGATTTTTTTATCAGTAGTTTCAATATAGGTAGGAAGTAAGCCTACATTTAGCACTGAGTTATTAGCTCTATGGGCAGCCAAAGAAATAGATTTTTTTAGCGGCGAATCCGTTTGTAGTTCAGGACTTGTACCCTGCAATATCATCTCTAAATCTATTGGCACTGGATATTCACTAGTTGCCAATATATTTTCAAAATGCATGTCTGTTCCAACAAATATATGGAACATTGCAAGAAGAGCACCAGCACGAAAAAAGAATCTTTCTATTTGCTTAAGATCACTGCAACTAGGGTCCTCAATGAATTCAGACCAGCCATATCCATTTTTTTGAATGATCTTAGCTGCTCTTAGATCAATTGGCGGATTCATTTCATTTAGCTTTTGAATTAGTGCATCCCATGCAAAATCTAACCGACAATCCTTTGGTTTGTACAAAATTTTCTGTTGATTTGATAAGTGAGCAATATAGACTGAATGTCCACCATTATGAAGATCGGAAATGCCTGACTCAATTTCTACTAATTGCAAATTTTTAGATCGATCTGAAGCTATGAATTTAGTCTCAATTTCTTCCCAATCTTGAGATAAGCGTTCGATAAATTCTCTGTTACAGGCAATCCACTGACTAAGGATTGTGGAAGTGAGTCTTAAAAAAACTGGTTTCTTCTTCCATAATGCTAATAGACTTTCTTCCTGATAATTTTTTATGAATTGATCATAGAAATATTTTGCGTGGTTACCACTGACCTTATCTTTTTTAAATTCTTGAAATTCTTGATATAGATAGGGTGTATAGAGTTCGCTTAGTTGACTGTAAAGGATTTTTTGAATGCTAAATAATGCAGCATCTGAGAGGTATTTAGAAGGTGAGCCAGTGCTGACCAGCTTTGAAGTGCCCAGAGCTACGGTAGAATTGAAAACTTCAAAAAAAGGGGTTTCAAGGTTATGAATAACCTGTTTATTTTTTGTATTCTGATGGTGATTAATGATTTCGATTGCATTTAAAACCCAATCGGGTAACTTGACACTAGATCGCAGTCTTGCACCAGAAAATTTTTCAAGAACCTGAGACATCGTCAGGCCATCTCGCTCAAGCCTCTTACTAAAAAGTTCCCAATTTCCGCTGGAGCTTTGCCTGCACCAAGCAGCCAACCTTAGTGCCGCAATGTCTGTTTTGGATTTCTCCCCAGGAACCGTCTCAAAATCCTCAGAAAGTAATTCGTCAATAGAAGCGGCTTGCAGGTAAAAATCTTCGGGTTTTATATTCACAGTGATGCCTAAGGGTAATAAAGACTAATAATTTAACCGATCGTTTTTTTATTTCATTACTGGCAGTGATTAATTCGTATTTTATCTTTTTATTTAATGCTTTAAACCATTGTTTTTAATAGATAAAAAAATAGATCTTATTAGAATTTTATATAGTGAAATAAAAAATATAACTGCATTCGCATTTTCATCAGTTTTAGTCTTGCGATTTTTACTGATGGTGCTCAAAATATTAAAAAGGGTTTTTTATGAGAAAAATTGTGGTTGCAAATCAAAAAGGGGGTTGTGCTAAATCTACTACAGTCGTCAATTTAGCCGCATGTCTTGCTGAGCTTGGTTACAAATGCCTTGTAGTTGATTTAGATCCACAGGGAAACTGCTCACATTGGCTAGGTGTTGAAAATTCTTCAAACGGTGCATTGCAACTCTTCATAAACAAGCCTGTAATAAGCCAATTGATTGTAAATTCCTCTATTGACTTAGTTTCGTGTATTCCGGCGTCGCAAGATCTATCGCGAATTGAGATATATTTATCAAGCCAAGATCAGACAGAAACAATTCTAAAAAAGCGCTTTGATCAGCTCGATTTTCAAAATATAGATTTTTTAATTGTTGATACTCCACCAACTCTCGGAATAATTACTATAAATGCACTTGTAGCATGTACAGAGCTTTTAGTCCCTGTAACAACTCATGTTTTGACACTTTCTGGCGTTTCTCAATTAATCGATAAGGTTGAGACATTACAGCAAACCCATAATCCACATTTGAAGGTTTTAGGATTTTTGCCATCGCGAGTTAATTTGCGTACAAAACACTCTCAAGAGATCATTGGTATTCTTAGAGATCGATTTGAAAACAATGTTTTTAACACTAATATCAAAGAAAATATTCGACTTGCTGAGGCGCCATCTTTTCAGGAAAGTATTCTTCACTATGATCCCAAAGGCTCTTCAGTGGAAGACTTTCGATCTTTTACGCTAGAAGTATTAGAAAAGGGGTTAACTCATGCCTAGAAATATCAAAAAAACAGTAAACTACAACCCGCTTGATGTTAAATCTGCTGCCTCTAAGTCAGTAAATGCAAAACAAATTGCTGTTTCTGAAGTTACTCAAAGTGTTGATTTATCAAACCCAAACCCTCTTAAGGAGAATACTATGACTAGTGCTGAAACTATCCTTGATAATGAAATTGGTTCATTATCTAATTCGACCGCAGATAGCCCAACAGACTATCGACTAATGTTAGCAAAGCAGACGGCAAAAAATTGGTCCCAATGGGCTGCCACTGCAGGCTTTATCCCTCTTACAATGCTGGGTACTGCAGCAATTAGTGGCATTCAAATTAAGATGATTAGTGAGATTTGCAAAGTCTATGAAGTGCCATTTAAAAAAGAGGCAGTATTGGCAATTATCTCTGGCTTAGTTGGCGGATCACTTTCTGTAAACTTATCATCCGCATTGAGTCAAGATGTCATCAAAAATATACCTTATGTAGGTACTGCTCTAGTTGTAGTTACACAACCTGTATTCTCATATGCAAGCACATATGCGCTCGGATTAGTTTTCATAGACCACTTTGAGTCAAAGGGCACTCTATTAGATTTTGATGTTAAAAAGGTAAAGAATAGCTTTGTCAATGAGTACGACAAAGCTAAACAATTTGTCAAAAAACAGTTTCGCAAAAATGAGAGGCCCGAAGCAGCTCCGCTCTAAAAAAATCTGACCCAAAAATCCGTACGTATGTTACGTATGGATTTTTTACATTTAAGTGACTTTGAAAATTAAACTATATCCAAATCTCTATAATTTTATTGAGCAAGAAGGTTCACTAGAGCTTAGAAATATTTTAATAATCTCTGTTTTAGTAGGATTAATTAGCACCTGTCTAGTTGCACTTGTTAATTACTCAGCTTCAACAGGTGTTATTGATGGAAATAACTATCTAGTCTTTTTTTTATATTCAATTCTAGTTCTTTGTTTTTGGCAGTTCTCTAGAAAAGCAAACCGACAGAATATTAAAAATACCCAACTTTTAATCCACCGTTACAAAATGCGCATAATGAAGCGTGTTATTCAATCGGATTTACTTTCTATTCACGAAGTAGGAAGTGCAGCAATATTGAATGCGTTGGGACGCGACTCCCAAGTTGTATCGCAGTCAATTCCTATGATTGTTTCAACAGCAACTTCAGTATCAATTATTAGCTTTTTAATTTTTTATATTGCATCTCAATCTATAAGCGCATTTATTATCTTACTTGGGTCAATTTTTCTTTTAGTTTTGGGTAGCACTAAAGCCCTCATAAGCACCCAAAATGCAGTAAAAACTGCCTGGGATGAAGAAGGAAAATTATTTTCTCTTTTTAGTGAATTCCTGAGCGGTCTTAAAGAAATTAAAATGCACAAGCATCGCGCTAAGGATATTGCTGTTGATGTTGTTAAAGTATCAAGGGAAGCGAAAGAACTAAAGTCGTTGGCGCTTACATCTATTAGTAACTATTTTTCTTTCATTCAAACAATGTTGTACGTTATGGTTGGGTTGATGGTTTTTGTTGTGCCAATTCTTTCAGGTGATGTCACAAACAATATTTCGTCAATAGCAACTACTACACTATTTATCGTTGGCTCCCTATCCGGCGTAGTTCAGGCCATACCCTCTTTAGCACAAGCTGATGCATCTGCAGCTGAACTTTTTAAAATTGAAGATAGATTAAGCTCTATCAATAATATAAATAATGCAGTTACCAATCAATTTTCAAAAATTGATAAAATTGAACTGAATAATATTCAGTACGAGTATAAATTTTCAGAAAATGGTCACCCCTTTTTATTGGGTCCTTTGACTACAACTTTTGAAAAAAATAAAATTTACTTTATACGTGGTAGCAACGGCTCAGGAAAAAGTACCTTTATTAAAATATTGCTAGGACTAATTAAGCCACAATCTGGCAAGATTATGTTTGACAACACTATAGTCAATGACAGCAATATTGAGGGGTACCGAAATTTATTTACCGTTATTTTCAGCGACTTCCATCTATTTAATAAGTTATATGGATTATTTGATGCAGAAGATATAGAGATAGAAAAATGGTTAAAATTTCTAGAAATTGACGGTATTATTACTCTTAGTAATGGACTTTTTGGTAACCTCAACCTCTCTACAGGGCAAAAAAAGAGGGTGGCTTTATTAGTTGCCTTATTGGAAAATCGTGATTTTTTAGTCCTTGATGAATGGGCTTCTGATCAAGACCCTGAATTTAGAAAAAAATTCTATGAAGTTATTTTGCCTTTTTTAAAATCTATTGGCAAAACTATTATTGCTGTTACACATGATGATGCTTATTACGCAACTGCCGATAAAGTCATCTATTTTGAGCAAGGATTAATAAGGTCATGAGATTATGAAAGTTTTTACTAGATTACGCTCAAATTTGGATACCGGTTTGCTGTGGGTGAAGAATTATTCTATTACGATAGCTTGTTTGGCCCTTTTCTCTCTCGCTTCTATTATTGTTCTGTGGCCTAAAATTACAGTTCAAGTACCTGCTGGCAATCTTGGAGTTATTTTTAAACCCCTTGGAGGTGGCGTCATTGAAGACCAAGTAGCAAATGAGGGAATTAATATTAAATGGCCTTGGACTATCATTACCAATTATTCTGTTCAAATTCAAAAACATTCTATTGATCTTGAAGTTTTGACTGCTGACCTTATGAAAACAAAGGTGAAAGTTACATTTCAATATGAAGTTAACCCTGCTACTTTACCAATTTTGCATAAATATGTTGGTGAAAAATATCTTGAGTCGATTGTTGTTCCGGAAGTTATATCTGTAACTAGAGGTTTAATTGCTGGTTTTAAATCAGACCAAGCCTATACTTCCAATATACTTTCCTTACAAAACGCTATCAGCATTGATATTAATAAACTCATTCTTGAAAAGATCAGTCCACCAGGATTGTCTGATATACGACTTATTCAAATTAGCGATGTTCAGATTATCGATATTCAATTTCCCGAGGATGTTGAAAAAGCCATACAACAAAAATTAGTTGAACTAGCCAAAGCTGATGGCTATAAGTATATTCTAGAGGCTGCTAAACAAGAGGCGAAACGAAAGGCCATCGAAGCTGAGGGCATTAGACAATTTCAAGAAACCGTTAAAACTGGTCTTACTGATAACTATCTTCGATGGAAAGGCATAGAGGCTACGGAGAGATTGGCAAATTCTGATAATACAAAAGTTGTTGTGTTTGGGCAGGGGGCTGGAGGGTTGCCCCTGATTTTTGGTGATATGGATAAGAGCCGGACACCTAGTTCTAATAGCGGAGCCTCGAAAAACTAAATATGATCACTTCACAAGAAGAGCTGGCGAAGGCGCCGCAGATCCAGGTATTTTTGATAAGGTAATTATCTGCGAGGCCAATTCAAGTGTTAAACGTGAATAGCCATCATTGCTTATTGGTACAGTGTAGACGTTATTCTGTAGTCCTTCGGCGGTAACGTAAGAACTGGTTGTTTCATTTTTCTTAACAACTAACAAAGCATAGTGATTTTCCGAACCTCTAAAACGCTCATTACGGGAGGTATAACTTGAAGGAGGGAGGGTTACTAATACTGGATTAGTGTCTTCTAATTGAGCTTTAACTACCGCTCCAAGGTAGTCATAAATATTTTTTGCCGATCTGAGATTAATGCGTAAATTGGACTTACCGGTAATTTTTTTATCTTTTTCAATTCCTTTTCCATTACAAAATAAAGAATCGTCAAAGTTCATCTCATCAAGATTTTTTGAATTTCTTGGTCCATCGATACAAAAGCGAAATTCATTTGGAAGATCAGTCAATTTATCAGCCGCTAAATTATCTTTTGTGGCACCAATTTTGTTATTTTTTTGAGTTTGACTATGCGGGTTTTCGGTCGAAATAGTCAATCCAGCATCAATTAATTTGTAGAGTATTTTTTGAAACTCTAGATGGTTTGATTTATCTAAGGGATCATTGTTAAATGCCACAATTTCTCCATCACTTTTAATAATCAAAATTGCATCGATAACTAAAGAATAAATAACTTCTTTCGGGGTTCTATTTTGCATAAAATACTCAACATTACTCAATGGCACCTTAGATAAAAATGATTTCCAAAAAGTAGCATTGTCAAGAGAAGATTGTGTAAAAGTAAATTGATTCATATTAGTTACAGATAATGTTGATGTAACACTATTAGAAAAGCTACTAAGGCCCAATCCTGAAGGGCCAGCCATTCCGGAACCAAAAACTGCAGCACCAACAGAACCTGTAACACTTGGAGAAACAGTAAGCATCCCAGTACCCAAAATAGATGGTATATCTAAAAAATTCATAGGCATCTTTTCTGATGCTCTAACAATATTGAGGAAGATATTATTTTGCTGATACTGGCCCAAGGCAATCGCATAGGATGCTGACATATCATAAAAATTGGGCTTAGTACTGGAGCATCCGTTTAATAGGGTGGATAAAAAAAGAACAATCCCAATTTTTTTTCGATATTTCATCTAAGACCTTTTGCTCAATAAAAAAAATCACCGCAAGCGGTGATTTTTATTTTCTAATGCCTATTAACAAAAACCGTAAGTGTTTGCAATAGTAGTAATAACAACGCAGCCTGAACTAGCATTAAGCATATTCTCAAGTGCTTCATCACTAAATTGTTCAATATAGTTCATAGTAAAGTTTCCTAGTACAAGTTGATAAAAATGAATTATACGCAAGGGTCAGCGTAGGTATTCACGATGGTAAAAATCTTTTCGCAAGCAGCAGATCCTAAAACAATTGCCTCTAAATCTTGGTCACTTAATGTGGCGTTATAGTTCATGTTGAGTCCTTAACAAGTTAATAAAGAAAGATATTTCAATGAGGGGGATTCATGGTAAAAACAAAGGGGGTGCAGTAGCAGACTGAACTAGCACTAAACATATTCTCAAGTACTTCATCACTTAACTGTTCGATATAGTTCATATAAAACTCCTTTATTTATTTGGTAAACAGGCATCTTGGTACCCAAAAAACGCAGTAACGTAGAGGATATGAGCATTCGCGATCAACATAGATTCTAGAACATCGTCGCTTACCAGATCTAAAGTTGTCATTGATCAAGGACCTAATAAGGTGTTAGTTAAATGCAAGGATCAGCGTAGGTATTCACGACGGTGAAAATCTTTTCGCAAGCTGCAGATCCTAAAACGATTGCCTCTAAATCTTGGTCGCTTAATGTGGCGATATAGTTCATATTGAGTCCTTAAAAAGTAATGAAAAGTCCATTGAAATTAAACATAAATTCGAACTGCTATAGCATCGTAACCACAGTAAAGCTTCTTGTAAATTCGCATTTTTAGTAATAATTCTTTAAGAAAAATTAATTTAAATCATTGATTTAAATGAAGTTTATCTGACTTTTATTTTTTTTTGATAGTCTTTGATCAATTATTCGCATTAGCTAGAAAAGGTGTGACAAAAACCATAATCCAAAGCCTACTGCTAACCCCAGCAACATAATTTGGATGGCCAAATAAATCGAGGCAAAGAACCCAATTGCCGCACCTTTGATAGCATCTTTTGGTGTGTGATTTCCAAAAAGAAACATGAGAAGTGCGCCGATTAAGGCAAAAATTAGGATAAATTTAATCACAAATGGTAGATGCATAGTCAATACTTTTAATTAACAGTAAAATCAATTTTCGATGAATAATATTACGTCTATCTTGATGAAAAATCACCTAATTTGCAAGAGGTCCTTGAATTTTTTTATCACAGCCATTTACCTATTTTCTTCCAGCGCTTTTCCACAAGAAACTAAAATTAACACGCAATTAGCGTCGGCATCATCTAATGATAACACTCAGATATCGCTCAATGAGCCTATCTGCATGATTTATGCAGCCAGTTATAAGTTGACAGGCATAAAGATTTATCTCCTAAGAACTAGGGATAATACAGAGTGCACCCCGCAAAACTTCTTATCGATTACTGAGATTGGGATTATTCAGCAATTAAAAACTCTTCATAAGATTGATATTGCACAAAAAATGTCGGTTCAGCACTCTGCTGCTAATATGAATTTTTTTAATGTCGATAAGAAAACAACTCCAATTGGCGGAATGAATTTTTTCATTCATTCAACGACCTTCGTACCTTATTGGACATTGTTAGCAAAACCGCGAGCTCTAAGGACGCTTTCTAATATCAATTATGTCCCCTTTGATTTTCAAGTCCAAATATTTCTCTTTTGGCCTGCTGGTGTAGAGGTGCATGAAATTATTACAGACAAGGGAGCTCGATATATCTTGTATAGATTCAACAGAGAGCTACTACATGGTTTAACTAATGATAACTTGTCATCATTAAAAGGACATTTAAAAAATTTGCCACCAGGATGGAAATTTGAGAGTCGTATTACTGATGAACGGATTGAGATTCGTGCATCAGCTCCATTCGTTAAGACATCTGAAATGATTGATGAATATGGTAACTGGTACGTTAGAGAAATTAAATGATTCAAATGCCATTTGATTAAAACCTATGAAAGCTGATATATTTTCTAATGACAGGAAACTGTTGATTGAGCGATTAGACCAGGACTCTTTAGGTCATGAAAGCTGGGGGCAACAAGAGGTTTGGATTCGAATTGGTGCCCAATATTTACATGGCTGGACTTTTACTCCACACATAAATAACGATAGCTCCAGCGGTACGTTAATCGAAGAGGTGAATACTTTCAAAGTTGCACTTTATCAACCTGAATCAAACAATAGTAATCAAGCAAGTATTTTTAAAATCAGTGTTAGTGCTAGCAAGATACCCGAAGAAATTGAAGTCTTAATTCCAAAACTTTGCAACCAAATTGAAAAAAAAGTGGGTATTTTCTATAACGAAATACCTGTATCTTTGCTATATTCTGCATTAAGACGCTACTCATCCAATATTGGCATGAATGTTATTGAACTAGCACATTTACTTTGTGATGATAAAAAAAATTGTTCTCACAGAGAATTTTTTTTAAGTATCAGTATGACTGATACACGCTTTTTCCGAGATCAAGCTTTTTATTTTGATTTACGTGAAACGGTTCTACCGGATATTTATCTTAAAAATATCAATCAGAAAAAAATTGCAATTTGGGTTGCTGCTTGTGCAACAGGTGAAGAGGTTTATAGTCTAGCAATTGAACTCATCAAATTTTTTCCTCCATCTGAGAAATGGGACATTCAAATTTTTGCAACCGATCTTTCTACTGAGGCAGTCCAGTTTGCTGAAAAAGGTACGTACTTAAAAAATGATGTAACTAGTCAAGTTGATAGCGAAACATTCAATCAATTTTTCTCGGTAAGTGAAAATCATGCGTCTATAAAAAGTGATGCAAGTAAACTTTGCGCTTTTTCTTCATTGAATTTATGTGAAGATTGGCCCCAAATAGGCACTTTCGACATTATATTAATTCGAAATGTACTCTACTACTTTAGAGACCTTCGTCAGCGTGAAATTATGCATAAAATAAAACCTATTCTTAATGAGAACACTGCTTATGTTTGCTTAGGGCTAGGGGAAAAAATGGTTGATACTGATTTTGTGAGCATTAAACCAAATTCTTGTATTTTTCGTTTAACTTAAAAATTATAACCATAAAATAGCAATTTATTTAAACGAATCAATGCTTCAAATAAAGTTTCAAAGATGCTTGCCATGTAAGCGGGTAAAAATTTACAGCTAGATTAGGCTTGTACTTAGATCCTACCCCAACACTCTTGAAAAGAAAAAACCACTTTTTATATCAAAAACTATTTCTTAGATTCAATTTAAGTCCAGGTTCGTAGGTTATGACAGCAGACGCTTAAAGATAACCACAAGGATTTCAAGAGGGTAGGTCTACTAAATATAGATATGTAATGTTTTGTGTAGTGGATTTATGGAAACTATAAGAAGTGCTGTCTCACTCTTTGGTTTTGAAAGCCACGGGATTTTTGGAGCGGCCATTAAGTGCTTAGTTACTCCAAATCGTTTTCGTATTGAGTAAGCTTTACTTTAAGTAGCGGTTGTATAGCAAGTGTCCGCTAACGACCCAAAGTAGGCATTAAAGAAAATAAACACTACTTTGAAGAGTTGCTTTTAAAGTGGTCAATGAAGGTGGAATATTTTGCTTTTATTTGTACAAAGGTAACTTTAAAAATTTCGCAAGCTCTTCGGTAGCATTGAAGTCCATATTAGGCGTTTGCCCAGAATCTGGACCGCTGTTGATGTGACCTGTCCAAACGTGATTACCTCCATCAATGGTGATAGATTTAAAGTCGGCCAAACACCCAAACCAAGTTTCTACAGTTGAATAAGTTCCGAGTCTAGAAGGTTTTGAAACAGAGCATTTATTCACCTCTTTAGCCAAATATTCTCTGTAAGTTTCTATTTTCGCTGTGTATGTATTACTTCTTCCTGCTGCAACAGTCGAGTCTTTTGTAGTCCAGTATTCCTGTGCAAGCGCAATTGCCTTTGAATTGATAAAATTTTGCCCGTCATAGGGCATCACTTGATCTTTAGTGCCATGCATCATCAATATGGGGAGTGGGGCTTTAGGTACGCAAATTGAGGACTCATTGCGTCCAATATTGTCTACCCCTGATAACCCAAAATAAGCACCTGAAACCACCACAATACTCTTTAAATTCACACCACTATTAGCCATATTGCAAGCCCAGTACATGGTCATACCTGATCCATCAGATTTTCCAGTTGCATACACACTCTGATAATCGATCCGAGGAAGACCTGAAGTATTTTTTAATAATTGTATGATTTGTTGAGGTAGTAAAAGGTCACTTGCAGGATTGCTTTTCATCCAAGGAAAAGCATTAATCCAACTATGGCCGTTATTACTAACATTGCCTACGGGCGCTATGACGATTGCACCTAAATTAGCAAGGCTTGTGAAGTTCAAAAAACCATTATTTTTCTTACTAACAACAGTTTGTCCCCCTCCATGGAATCCAAAAAGTATCGGAAGCCCATTTTCAGGAATGCGGTCGGCACAACCAACAATATAAATATCCCTGTCAAATGTTTCTGTTTTTAACCTAGTGGGAGTCATTGAGGGATTAATTGGATTTTGACAACCTTGTACAACGCTACCCCCGCTAACACCACAAGCAGTTAAGCAAATTGTAGAAACAACTATCAGTAGCGGAAGCAGTAATCTTTTAAGACACTTCATGGCATTGCTTTCTTTCAATGTCATTAGGAATAGCTGGCCTTACAACCAATGTTAGCGGTTCAGCCCTTTCTTGGCGTCTTGTAACTTTATTTCAAAGATGCAATGGCTTCTCTGGTACATAAAATTCTATAGAAACTGAGCCAATTTAAACTCATGACATGACTACTCCGCATCTCATCTGTTATGGGTACAAAATAGGTATATCACTATGGTGAGCGGTATGCTGTTATTTGGACACCTACTAAGGGTAGCGAAATATTCTGCACAAATAGATCTAGAAATCGCCAAACATCGTATTAACGCTTCTTTGGAATCATTCCCAACTCTATGGCTACCATCTCCAAAAATCTGATCCTAGCGGTCGTTTCTACCGAGCGCTGACGGCTTTCCTTAGTACACCATCCATGTTTGTGATTCCAATGATCTACCCCTTTGGGTGACAGACCACCATGCAGCCTACAGCGTCCATTAAGCATCCCATGCTTTTGACAATGGGCATTTGCTCTGTAGTGAAGAAAGGTACACACTTCATAAAATTGCTTCCGTAGGTTCGATACGGTAATTTTAATCGGGCGCACTACTTTTGGTAAGCAATAAAAACCATTCCGTAGAGTGGTTAGTAATAGCTAATCCCTAGAACTCACAGAGGCATAACAAACCAAATTAGATGCGTTTCACAGGATCAATGTAATGATTACTCCCAAATTAAAACATTAGGCAAATTAGGATTTAATTTACGTAATAATGTGTAACCAACTCCAGAAACACCTCTAAATAAACCTAGGTTAAATTCAGTGCCGCCCACAGGCCAAGAATAATCACCCTTCGCTTGACGATCTGAAAAGATCTCCGCCAGCCGTTGATTGGCCAAGGAGCTTATATCTTGATTGCTAAGTAGCTGCCCTGCCTCATTCAAAAATTCAATAGAGCCCATAGTGCCGCAGCAAAGCGTATCCACACGATTTGGCCAATTGTCTTTTACGCAAACTGTAGCGTTTTTAATATCTTCTGCTACTGAATTTAAATCAGCGCCAAATTTCACTCTGCCTATTCGTGATAAACCAATGCCTGGTGCGCCATGACACCACTGGCATACCCAACCCTTTATAGGCTTTCCATCTTCATCATCTCTTAAGTCAGGCCAATTATGTTCTTCGCTGTCGTAATTAGATGCCTCAAAAGCATGGCACTCGTTAGCTGCCTCCATAAAATCTTGCCTTCCAGAAGCGATTGAAAGCGAGCTAAGCGCTAATTCAAATCCAGAAGCACCATGAGAGATCCCATTGAGTATGCTTTCACCCATCCCTAATCCAATCCATGAGCGACGACCTTCTTTTCCCATTCGGGGCGTCTTAAGTAGATGTTCGCCACAGCGGATCGCTTTTGTTAATACTTCTTTTGAATGAGTGTAGCGATAGAGGGCTAAAAGGCTCAGTATTCCGCCTGCAGAACCAGCAATCACATCCAAAGTCTGGTCTGCATCAATTAACTCATCTGTGAAAAGACGAGATACCTGCATGGCATCTTCTAATAATACTGGTTCATCAAGTAAGACTGAGACATTAGCCAAAGTATAGAGAACAGATCCTAGGCCCGATGCTCCACCTAGCCCCAAACTTCGAGCCCAGCGGGCCGCTGTAGGAGCATAAATTTGTTGGCGAAGACCTGCCAAAGACTTCATTGCTAGTTCTTTAGCATTTTCATCATTAAATTGCTTAGCATAGGCCGACAAAAATAAGGCAATCCCACCAACTCCGTTATATAAATCTGAACCTAATGTTACCAATTGACCTACATCTGATCCTGCAAGCCAATCTATACCAATCCAGCCAGCACTCTGTTCCATAACAAAGGCATATTGACTAATAGTTTTTGCAATATATTTGAGCTCTAGAGCGATGTGCTTTTCAGATAGCAATTGATTGCCCGCTAAATTTAGCTTACGATCAAAAGCATGTTTCCCTTGGTGCGCTGTTGTCTTATCAGTTTTAGCGACAAAGCTAGTACTGATCTGAATAACGCAACTTTGCCACTCAATTTCTTCCTGACTTAAATTTGCCCAGCGCTCTTTTGCTCGAGAAAGACCTGTTTGAGCAGATGTATAGATTTGATTACCAAATATATCTGACACAACTTTGCCATCGCTTAAGCAAGTAAAGTGTGGCACGTTGAGAGATAAAAGTGCGAAACGTTCTCCTGCTTGCAAAGGCCACAATAAATCAGACTGGGCATCCCAATCACCTAGTCTTGCTAAAAAATCAGACTGAGCACTCCAATTGATACCGTCACTCATAGTGCGGTAATCTTTTAGACGCTGTAAAAGCATGTAATAAAAGCGTGTTGGTCGAATGATCTTGCGTACCGGTAACCCTGCAAATTTATTTAATAGTTCCTGCAAACGAGGCTGGGACTTTTGCGCTAATAAAAAAGTGGCATAGGCTTTAAAGCCCTCAATGAATTCAGGTATGTAGTCGCCAAATTTCGCATAATGATGATCAACATGGGGAACATTGGGCGAAGTACCTGCAGTTTTTTGTACCTGAACCCATCTCATGCCGTTAGTGTTGATATTTTTCCACTCATAAACAATCATGCTTCCACTTGCAGCATTGAGTCCACCAGCATCAAAAATTTTGTTTTTAGAGGAGCGCGAGTAACTTGGTAACATTCCCACCGTAAGAACGGAGTCCTGAATTTTCCGAATGGCTGCGTTCGTAGCCTCCATCGTTAAGTCATCTGCCTCTTGCTCAGGATTAGACGCCTGCAAGATCATTTCTAGATCAATTGGAACTGGATCAGGTCCAGATGCAATAATATTTTCAAAATGCATATCACTACTAGATAGCAAATGAAATAATATCAAATAGGCTCCAGAGCGGTTATAAAATTCTTTAAAGCCCTCTTCAGTATTGCAAGAGGAATGCTCTACAAATTCTGTCCAACCATAGCCATCGCAAGCAATTGTTTTAACAGCGCGTAATTGTATTGCTGGATTTTGAGAATTCAAATATGCTAATAAATTTACCCATGCTACATCTAATCTCAAATCTTTCGGCTTATATAGAACCTTACTGCCATCTGTAAAGCCAATGATTTGAACCGAGTGCCCTAGATTATGAGGATCAGATAAGTCACCACCAACCCCAGATGCCTGGATGGAGGCAGAGGTTCCAAGGATTTGTTCTTGAATTTGCGATAAATCTTGAGAGACTCTATGAATTAATTCAATAGTGGTGTTAATCCACTGTCGGATCACCGAAGCTAGCAAACGCAGTAAGACAGGTTTGGCTTCTATATGCTTTAACAATCCACCTGATTGCATTTTATTAATAAAGCCGTCATACAAATTTCTATGCGTATCGGCATCAGATGCCAATAGCTTTCCATCGGGCATTTGACTTTTCAGGTCCTTAACAAAATCACTATACAAAAATGGGGAAGTTAGATCCGTTATTTGCTTTAAGAGAGCATGGTTCAAATCTGCAATTGCTGCTTTATTAAAACAAGCAAGTTCATTTGATGAAACAGCTTTTTCAACCTCTTGATACGCTAGTAATCCCAGCTTTAAAAAAAGCTCTTGAAAAGGAAAAAGTTTTGTTGGATCTAACGGATAGCTAGACTCCTCCCCATTAGAGTTAGCTAATGCTGAGAAGATCCACTCTAAATCTTTTACCCACGTATACGGTGGAAGATCACCGTTGGCAACACCACTACTGGCAAAGCGTGCCAAAACATCGTCCATATTTAATTGATCTTTTGCTAGTCGCTTCGCAAAAAGACTCCAATCACCACTTGTAGATGCTTTGCACCATTCCGATAACCGAAGTGCTGCTCGATCAGCTAGGGCCTTTTCCCCTTTATGGGGGATGAAGTTAGAAGATAAAAGCTCGTCAATAGTTGTGGCCTTTAAGGCCATATTTTTTACAGACTCTATATTTTGCATATCAGAATTTAAAAAATTGAAGGGGCACTAGAATTATTGCTGATAGTGGTGACATTAAAACAAATTTCTTTTATAAACGAATTAAATCTGGGGCTTTTTTAAAATCTGAAGGGAAAATTCACACAAAAAAACCACTCCATAGAGTGGTTAGTAAAACCCAGCATCTAGTAATTCAAATTTGGGCAAGCTGATAACTAACAAAGCTGATAACTAACAGGAGCAAGCTTCATCCGTATGGACAATAACAATGGAAGGTATACTGAGTCCATCTCCCCATCAACACCCCACCCTGAGCAGCTTCCAAAGCCTCATCCGTTGTTTCGACCATTGTTACTTCTTCTAATTCAATCATCTGTACTGGCATGTTTGTATCTCCATTAAGTTAAAAGGCTGGGTGGTAAAACCCAGCATCTAGTAATTCAAATTTGGGCAAGCTGATAACTAACAA
>Ga0209085_1001000_pt1 | contig 18514 bp, 25 predicted proteins | sample C_131016_EF_Meta_FD_187310 | JGI IMG/M metagenome (GOLD analysis project Ga0209085, IMG submission 187310) | Freshwater microbial communities from Lake Croche, Canada to study carbon cycling - C_131016_EF_MetaG (SPAdes) (version 2) | ecosystem: Environmental > Aquatic > Freshwater > Lake...
CGTTTTGTATTTTCGCAGAGCTGGAATATAAATTTGCCAATCCAACTTCTTTCGTTCTCCCTCACTTTCTATATTCTATTTCTATGTCGTTCTCCAAAACCCCCGGCACGTCGGTTTGGCAACTCGCTCACGCCCGCCGCACGAAGCTGATCGCCACCCTCGGCCCCAAACACACCAACTCCACCGCTATCTCGCAACTCATCGATGGCGGAGCCGAGATTTTTCGCCTCAATATGTCCCACGCTTCCCACGACTTCGTCCGGACCGTCGCTCCCATCCTCCGCTCTCTCGCGGCGAATCGTGGCCAGGAAATCGCCCTCCTCCTCGATACCCAAGGACCTGCTATCCGTACCGGAACCATTGGGAAACCCCGCCAACTTTCCGTGGGTGACGAACTGATCCTCTCGATCGATCCCAAAGCTCCCGCTCCCGCCATCCCCGTCAACTACCCTGATCTCGTTCGGGATCTTTCCCCTGGCCAAAAACTTCTCGTCGATAACGGTGTCATCCACCTCCAGGTCCTCAAAAAAGATTCCACTTCCCTTTACTGCCGCGTCCTCACTGCCGGCACCTTAGGTGACCGCCGCCACATCAATCTGCCCGGCATCCGCGTCAATCTTCCCGCCATCACCGAAAAGGATGCCGCCGATCTTCTCGTCGGACTTGAAGCTGGGATCGACTGGGTCGCCCTCTCATTTGTACGCGACCCCGACGATGTCATCGCCCTCCGTGATTTCCTCGATCAACACAATGGACGGGATGTGAAAATCATCGCCAAGATCGAAGACCAGCTCGCCGTCAAAAATATCCTCGGAATCATCTCCGCCGCCGATGCCATCATGGTCGCCCGCGGCGACCTTGGCGTCGAATGCCCCTACGAAGAGCTTCCGATCATCCAACGTCGGATCCTCAAACAGTGCATCACCGCCATGAAACCGGTCATCGTCGCCACCCACATGCTCGAAAGCATGATCTCAAATCCCCTCCCCACCCGTGCAGAAATTACCGACGTTGCCAACGCGGTCTTTGAAGGGGCCGATGCGATCATGCTTTCAGGAGAAACCGCCACTGGTCAATACCCCCGCGCCTGCCTCGAAGTCCTCGACCGCGTCGCCCGCCGCATCGAACGCTCCGGCTCCATCGGTTACGAGAAGGACATTCATACGGAGGGCGAGGCGGATGGAATCGTCTCCTCAGGCGTCCACCTCGCCAATGAACTGGGCGCTCAAGGCATTCTTCTTTTCACCCGCACAGGACGGATGGCTCGCGTGGCCGCCGCTCTTCGCCCCCGCTTTTCCCCTATCTACGCCTTTACCCCTACCGCAACACTGGCCCGACAACTTTCGCTGCACTATGGAGTCCGCGCCCGCTGTCTCCCCTTCGATCGGCCGGAACGGGAAACAGTCATCCAGGAAGCGATCGGAGATCTACTCATCAAAGGCTGGGTCCACCCCCATGCCCCTCTCGTCATTATCAACACCACGATCGTCGGTGAAAAAACCTACCGAACCGTCCAAGCCCGCACCGCCCAAGTCTGAATTGATCGAGAGACCCTTCCTTGTTTTCTCCCGTCCATATCCCCGTAGGAATGTTCATCGCATCATGGATCCCCGGCGGTCCCCTGCCGGCCCTGGTTGTCGGAGTGGCCAGCCATCTGGCTCTCGACGCCATTCCCCACGGTGATGCTGGCATTGGACACTGGATCCACTCTTCTCCAAATCACGTCACCAAACTTCAACGTCTCCTTCCGATGGTCTTTGTCGATCAGATCCTCGGCGCAGGAGTATTTATTCACCTTCTCTCATCCCCTCTATTTAACTCCACAGGATTCTGGACACTTCTTGCAGGAGCCTTCGGCTCCATTCTGCCCGACTACCTGACAGGAATCCGGGATCTGCTCCCCAAACCGCCAAAGTGGCTTGAATCGATCCATCACCTCCATGAAAAATGCCACTACCGCGGAAAAGAACATTTCACCATCCTCGCCGGTCTGATTTTTCAGTCTTTTCTCGTTGGACTCTTCATTCTTCTCGCATTCCTCTAATCCTTAAACAGCCGAAAGGGCGCGGCCCCTTTCGGAACCGCGCCCCTTTCAGCTCCCCTCGGGGGACGTACCCCGGGGGAAATTTAGCGAATGGATTTAGTAGTCCATCCCTCCGCCATGACCGCCACCTGCGGGCGCGGGTGCTTTTTCCTTCTCAGGCAACTCGGTCACCACGGCTTCCGTGGTGAGGAGCAACCCAGCGATGGAACTGGCGTTCTGCAGGGCAGAACGGGTGACCTTGGTCGGATCTACAACGCCAGCCTTTAACAGGTCGACGTATTCACCGGTGGCCACGTTGTAGCCCTCGGCACCTTTCCGACTTTTCACCTCTTGCACCACGATCGAGCCTTCGACTCCGGCGTTATCCGCCAAAGTGCGCAAAGGCTGTTCCACTGCGCGACGGATGATCTCCGCGCCAATGGCCTGATCGCCTTTGAGCTTCAGCCCTTCGATGGCCTTCTGTCCGCGGATAAGGGCCACGCCCCCTCCGGGGACGATGCCTTCTTCAACGGCTGCACGGGTTGCGTGCAACGCGTCTTCCACGCGGGCTTTTTTCTCCTTCATCTCGGTCTCGGTCGCAGCGCCGACATTAATGACGGCCACTCCGCCCGCGAGCTTGGCGAGACGTTCCTGGAGTTTTTCCTTGTCGTAATCCGAAGTGGTTTCCTCGATCTGCTTCTTGATCTGGGAAACACGGCCTTGGATGTCGGAGCTTTTCCCAACCCCTTCGATCAGGGTCGTGTTCTCCTTGTCGACGACGGCGCGTTTCACACGTCCGAGATCGTCCAGCGTCACATTCTCGAGTTTGATCCCGAGATCTTCGCTGAGCATCTTGCCGCCGGTGAGAATCGCGATGTCTTCGAGCATCGCCTTACGACGATCCCCGAATCCAGGCGCCTTCACGGCACAAACCTGCAAGGTGCCACGGAGCTTGTTCACCACGAGGGTGGCCAACGCTTCGCCTTCGACTTCCTCGGCGATAACCAAGAGGGGCTTGCCCGACTTGGCGACCTTTTCGAGGAGCGGGAGCATGTCCTTCAGGCTCGAAATCTTTTTCTCATGAATGAGGAGATAGGCGTTCTCGAGAACGGCTTCCTGATCTTCCTGATTCGTGACGAAGTAAGGGGACAGATAGCCCTTATCGAACTGCATTCCCTCGACGACTTCGAGAGAGGTTTCGATCGATTTGGCTTCTTCCACCGTCACCGTGCCGTCTTTGCCCACCTTGTCCAAGGCGTCGGCGATGATTTCACCGATCGTCTTGTCCCAGTTGGCCGAGACCGTCGCGACCTGACGGATGTCTTCCTTGTCCTTCACCTTTTTGCTGATAGAGGCAAGTTCTTCCACGATCGCTTCGACGGCTTTGTCAATTCCGCGCTTCAGCTCGGTCGGATTCGCTCCGGCGGTCACATTCTTGAGACCTTCCCGGTAGATCGATTCCGCCAACACCGTGGCGGTGGTGGTTCCGTCTCCCGCGATGTCGCTGGTTTTGCTGGCGACTTCACGGACGAGTTGGGCACCGATGTTTTCATAAGCGTCCTCGAGCTCGATTTCCTTCGCGACCGTAACACCGTCCTTGGTGATGGTCGGAGAACCGAACTTTTTATCGAGAACCACGTTGCGACCGGCCGGTCCAAGCGTTGCCTTCACGGCTTTGGAGAGCTTCTCCACGCCGCGCAGGAGCGCGTGTCGGGCGGCCTCGTCAAACAAGAGTTGTTTGGCTGCCATAATCTGTTTCCTCCTTTAGCTCACCACGCCGAGGATGTCGTCCTCGCGCATGATCAGCATTTTTTCGCCATCTAGGGTGATTTCTGTTCCGCCGTATTTGCTGAACAGGACTTTGTCCCCTTTTTTTACTTCCATCGGGACCAATTTGCCCGCTTCGTCCCGTTTTCCGGGTCCGACTTGGACGACTTTGCCCTCTTGGGGTTTCTCTTTGGCGGTATCAGGAATGATAATCCCGCCTTTCTTCACTTCCTGCTCCTCGAGCGGATGCACCAGCACCCGATCGCCGAGAGGACGGATGTTCACGTTTGCCATAAGGTTCGTGATCTCCTTTCTTGGGTTGAGGTTTCTTGTTCGAAGGATGGGTACGACCCCCGCGGGTCGCCGGTCAACTCGGCTTCTTGCCGCCCTTCTTGTCTTTGTCGACCATCTCGAATTCGGCATCGATCACGTCGTTCCCGTCCTTTTTCGGACGGTCGCCTTGATCAGCCGATCCCGATTCTCCCGCTTGTGAAGTCGTTTCTTTTCCAGCCGCAGCCTTTTCCGAGGCCTGACGATAAAGATCCGTGCTCACCGCTTGGACCAACGTGTTAAGCTTCTCGGCTGTATCTTTGATCGCTGCTTCATCATCCTTTTTGACGGCTTCCTTGACCGCATTGGCCGCATCCTCGATCTCCTTCTTCTTGGCGGCATCCAGCTTGTCTCCCATTTCCTTGATCATCTTCTCGGCGGCAAAGGCGGTATTCTCAGCCTGGTTCCTGGCCTCGATCTTCTCCTTTGCCTTCAAATCCTCCGCCTCGTGCTCCTTCGCTTCCCGGGTCAACTTCTCGACCTCTTCCTTGGAAAGACCGCTCGAGCCGGTAATCGAAATCTTCTGTTCTTTCCCCGAGCCAAGATCCTTGGCGGAAACCTGAAGAATTCCATTTGTATCGATGTCAAAAGTGACCTCGATCTGAGGTGTCCCACGCGGAGCGGGTGGAATTCCATCCAGATGGAACGTCCCCAACCGCTTGTTGTCGCGGGAAAGCGGACGCTCCCCCTGCAAAATAACAATCTCCACCCCTGGCTGGTTGTCCGAGTAGGTGCTGAACACATTCGTCTTTTTCGTCGGAACGGTTGTGTTTCGGGGAATCATCGGGGTCGCCACACCACCGGCCGTCTCAATCGCCAGAGTGAGCGGTGTCACGTCGAGCAACAGCACGTCCTGCACGTCCCCTTTCAACACTCCCCCTTGGATCGCAGCCCCGATGGCCACGACCTCGTCAGGATTCACACCCTTGTGAGGTTCTTTGCCGATCAGCTTCCGCGCCGTCTCGATGATGGAGGGCATCCGGGTCATTCCTCCCACCAAAACCAGTTCGTCGATCTCCTTCGACGCCAATCCCGCATCCTTCAAGCAGGCATTGACCGGACCAATCGTCCGTTCGCGGAGTTTGTCGGTCAACTGCTCTAGCTTCGCACGAGTGAGCTTCTTCGCGATGTGCTTCGGGCCCGACGCATCCGCCGTTACGAAAGGCAGGTTGATCTCGTACTCTTGGGCTGAGGAGAGAGCGATCTTCGCCTTCTCCGCTTCTTCCCGGATCCGCTGGAGAGCATCGGGTTGGCCGTGGAGATCGATGCCAGAGTCGGCTTTAAATTCCGCAATGATCCAATCCATCACTGCCATATCCCAATCGTCTCCACCCAAGTGGGTGTCCCCATTCGTTGCCTTCACTTCAAAGAGGCCGTCCCCAATGTCCAAAACAGAAATATCAAACGTGCCACCACCCAAATCATAAACGGCAATTTTCTCGTCCTTCTTCTTGTCCAATCCGTAGGCCAAAGAAGCCGCCGTCGGCTCGTTGATGATCCGAAGAACTTCCAGACCGGCAATCTTCCCCGCATCCTTCGTGGCCTGCCGCTGACTGTCGTTGAAATAGGCAGGCACGGTGATCACCGCCTGCGAAATCTTTTCACCCAGCTTTGCTTCCGCATCCGCTTTTAACTTGGCCAAAATAAAGGAAGAAACCTCCTCCGGAGAAAACGTCTTCTTCTCTCCTTTGACCTCCACCTCCACATGCGCATCCCCGTTTTTCGCTGCGACAACTTTGTAGGGAAGTCGCTTCACTTCTTCCTGAACCTCGACAAATTTGCGTCCAATCAAACGCTTCACAGAGAAAATCGTGTTCTTCGGATTTGTCACGGCCTGCCGTTTGGCCGCCTGACCCACCACCCGCTCCCCACCTTTGGTAAATGCCACGATCGAAGGAGTCGTGCGCGCACCCTCCGAATTCTCCAAAACCACTGGCTGCCCCGCATCCATAACCGACATGCAGGAGTTCGTTGTCCCTAAATCAATTCCTAATATTTTTGCCATATTCCTCCTATTAGTGCAACTTACGTGCCAATTTTATTGATACGTAAAATATTGCACTCCAACACTATTTTAAAACAAGAATCGCCTATTTGAGCCATATTGGCACACTTACTTTTAATGCTATGTGTCATTTTGACTCTACTGCGAAACGTGTCCGCTTGTTCTATTTTTTTCAATGGGGAGAAGAAAGTATGCTCCCTTTGCTCTTCGAAGCAACCCCCGCGCTAGATTCCGGCAGACCAAATTTATTTGCCTTAAGAATTTTCTCAACCTTTGCCCGAACCATCTCCACCTTACTCTATGGCCTTGAAAGCACTCGAATCCTTGGAGCAGTTCGCGACCGATGTCATCTTGGATCGCGCCGCGGGTCGCCGAGCCTCCCTCCTCAAGCCTTTCCTTCTCCTACTCGCGACCGTCTACGCAGGTATCATGCGCGTTCGCGCCCGCTTCTACCAAGACGCCATCTTCCGTCGCTACTCGGTCGGTGTGATGGTTATTAGCGTCGGCAACCTCACCGTCGGAGGCACAGGCAAAACACCCGTCGTCGAAAAACTCGCCCGCTCCCTCCAGGAAGCGGGCCGACGCGTCGCTATCCTCAGCCGCGGATATAAAAGCGTCCCCAAACCCCTCCTCACACGCTTGGCCGACAAGTTCCTACCCGGCCGCACCCCGTCTCCTCCCCGTGTTGTCTCCGACGGAAAATCGGTTCTCCTCGATTCCGCTCAGTCCGGGGACGAACCGTTCATGCTCGCACGCAACCTTCCCGGCGTCGCCGTCCTCGTCGACTCCGACCGCGTCAAATCTGCCCGCCACGCCATCCGCCACTACCAAGCCGACACCCTCCTTCTCGACGACGGCTTCCAGTACCTCCGTCTCGGCGACCGCTTCAATCTCCTGCTCGTCGACCGACAAAATCCTTTCGGCAACCAACACGTCCTCCCCCGTGGTGTCCTTCGCGAACCCCCCGATGCCCTCCGCCGGGCCGATCTCATCCTCCTCACCAAATGCGCCGGCAACGAACACACCGAGGTAGAAAAAAAGATCCGACGCCACAACCGACATGCTCCCATCCACCCCTGCAGCCATCACCCCCTTCATCTGGAAGATCTCATCACGGGAGAAAAAAAACCCCTCTCCTACCTTCGAGGATTACGGGTCGGCGCCGTCGCCGGAATCGCCGTGCCGGAGAGCTTTTTCGAAGGCCTGATCAAACTGGGTGCCGAAATTGTTTACCAACGCTCCTTTGCTGATCACCATCGCTTCATGGCTCCCGAGGTCGAAAACGCACTCACCCGCACCCGAGCCCGACGCGGACTCGCCCTCATCACCACCGAAAAAGATTCCGTTCGCTTTCCGCCCTTCCCGCCACGTGACATCCCCGTTCTATTTCTCCGGGTGGAAATCTCCCTCCTGGACGAAAACAAAACTTTCGAAAAAGTCGTCCGCCAAGCCCTCGGCATTCGCTAACTCCAACCGACGAACGCTCGCCTCATGAATAGAACCATCCCAAAATTTATCTCCATCATGGCCGTCTTCCTTGGAGTCATCGATCTGCTGCGCGGTTTCATGCACACGGTCGTTCTCCCCTACTCCGCCACCCACATCGCGTGTCTTGATCTCTCAGGTCCCACCGCTCCCGATCTCCTTCGCCTTCTCGGTCTTTTCGGCATCTCGAACTACATCACCGGAGCCACCCTCATTCTCACCGGCCTATACGCCAGACCGATCGCCCTCGTCTTGCTGGGCCTCATCCCTGCTTTTTACGGACTAGGCCTCCTCACGGTCCATGCCGCGATGAATCCTTATCCTCCCTCCACCGCCCAATGGGGTGGCCGCCCCTTTATGATGATCAATCTCTCCCTCTACGTGCTGACTTTTCTCACCGGTATCTTCGTCCTGCGACACCGTAAAACAAAACCCTGAATCCAATCACTACTCTCTGACGAAGCTGACCCGCCAAGCGTGCGCCCCGTCCGGTCGCACCCGATCCCAGTAACGACACCGCACCGAATCCTCCACTCTCCATCCCTTCCCAAAACTCCCCGTAATTTCCGACAAACTGAGCCGCCTCGGTCCGGGTTGCCGTGTTTCCAATTCACTGAACGAAAGAATGTGCAACCTCCCCCCTGGGCTCAGCACCGCCTCCAATCCCCGAATATATTCTCCTCTCTCCTCATCCGAAAAAGTGTGAAACAGAGCGCAGTCGAGTACCGTCCTCGCCTTCAGCCCGCTCTCCGCCAAACGCAAGGCATCGCCCAAAACAAATTCCGGTGACTGCTTCAGCCCAGCCTGCTCCGTTTTTTTGCGAGCCCGTTCCAGCGCTTCTGGCACCGCATCCAACCCCTTCACCACCAGCCCGTGCCGAGCCAACTCGATCGTATTGTCTCCCGTGCCACAGCCCAGATCCAGAACGGGAGATTCAAATTTCCCCTGCTCAATCAACCGAATCACCTCCGGTTGTGGCCGATCAATCTGCCAAGGGGGAATCCCCTCCGCATACATCCCCGCAAAGTCATGCCCTCCATCGCTCATCGTTCGAACCTAAATCCCCTCACCCCCTCGCCACCACTAGCTCCCTCCACGAAGTGGTGTAACTGGGCGATTTTCGGCCACTCCGCATCCTCCAACCACCCCCCAGCCTTCGGTTCCCCATGCTCCCTCGCGTAATCACCGGATTCTTCCTGTCCCCAAGTCTTCGATTGATCCCATCGACGATCTTATCAATATCCACTCTCGGTTCCTCCCTCACCCCCTCAAACGCCAACACCGGTTGATACGCCCCCGTCCCCACCAATCCCCCCAACATCACCCCCACTTTCTTGTACCTGTACCCCGACCGATAAATCCTCCTCAACAACTTCCCCGCAATCTTCATCAACTCGGCCGTCCCATTCGTCGGCTGATCCAGATTCACCCCCGCTCCCGAACAGTACTGCGGTTCCCCTTTCCGAAAATAGTTGGTCTGCAAAAACACATCCACCCGCATCGCCCACAGATTGAACCTCCTCACCTTCTCACTCGCCCGGGCCACATGATTCGCCAACGCCTCCTCCAGTTCCTCCAACGCCTCGATCGGAGCTCCAAACGACCGACTCGCCATCACTCCCTTCCGATCCGGCGGCATCTCCTCCAACTCCAAACACCTCGTCCCATTCATCTCCCTCAACATCCGCTCCCCCACCACTCCCAAACTCTTTCTAATCTGCACCGGATCCGCTTTCTTAAAATCCAACGCCGTCGTGATTCCCAATCCCGCCAACCGCCGGGCCAGATTCTTCCCCACACCCCACAACCCGTCACACGCCACCCCGGCCATCAACTCCTCTTCCCCCTCCTTCATCTCAAACACTCCCCCCGTCCTCTCCCGGTTCTTCTTGGCGTGACGATTCGCCAGCTTGGCCAACATCTTCGTCTCCCCAATCCCGATACACACCGGAATCCCCGTCCATCTCAACACCTTCGCCCTCAACCTCCTCGCCTCCTCCACCCCAAATCCATCTCCCAACTCCAAAAACGCCTCGTCGATCGAGTACCCCTCCATCACTCCCACCTCATCCCTCAGAATCGACATCACCCTCGCCGACATATCCCCATACAGCGTGTAGTTGGAACTAAACACCCTCACCCCGTGTTTCCGAATCACTTCCTTTTGCTCATGCAACGGCGCCCCCATCGGAATCCCCAGCGCCTTCGCCTCTTCACTCCGCGAAATAATACACCCGTCATTGTTCGACAGAACGACCACCGGCACTCCGATCAGTGACGGATCAAACACCCGCTCACACGAGCAGAAGAAATTATTACAATCCACCAACGCCAGCCTGCCCATACGCGTTACCTCGCCTGGTGAATCACAAACGCCACCACGCCCCACACCACCAGCTCCTGATCTCCCGAAACCTCGATCTTGGGAAACTTCTCATTCGCCGCTTCCAGAAAAACCTTCCCGTCCGTCGAACGAAATCTCTTCACCGTGAACTCCCCATCGATCATCGCCACCACGATCTTCCGGTCGGTCGGCGTCAACGACCGATCCACCACGAGAATATCCCCCGTATGAATCCCCGCATCCCGCATCGAATCCCCTTTCACCCGGACAAAGAACGTCGAGGCTGGATTACGGATCAGCTCCTCGTTCAGGTCGAGCGACCTCTCCATATGATCATCCGCTGGCGACGGAAACCCAGCCTGCACCTTGGCCGAGAAGAGCGGAAGCTTTAGGGATTTCCGCTTTGCAAAAGGAATGGGGGCTTCAACTTCCACTCCTCATCTTGGAACTACCCGTGCCTACCCGACCAGCCTCATTTCAAACTCTTCGAATAAAATCCTACCCCACTTTTACAACGTTTGCGGGACTGAGCTCCCAAGTCTATTTTTCTGGTGCCATGAAATTAGATCTCTCCCCTCAATCCCAACTCGTCGGCGAGTGGATCGGGAATTACCGGGGTCACTTCGAAGAGGTCATCCGGATCGATCTCATCGACGGGAAATGGATCGCTACCAAAATGACAGGCGATGAAAACGTCCCCGCTGGCGAGATCACTTGGCGTGTTGACCCCGCCACCTGCATCGGCGAAGGACAGATTGCAGGCCAAGGATTCCTTCAACCCCGTTTCATTCCCGGACACCTCGAGATTCTATCCTCGGATCGAATCATCTTTCACTGGAAAGACCTTGGCCAAGTCGAGTACCGCAGAGACGATTAACCAGCAACCTCCTCCAAATCAGGGCAGCGGTACCAGCAAACCATCCGACCAGGCCTTGGGAACCCCGCAGGCCATACCCAAGATTCCGCCGACCACCACCCCGCGATGACAACTGTCCCCGCCCACATTTGCGTTCGCAACGATTCCCCCCACAAAATCATTCTCATACTTCCACGCCAGATAAAGGGCCGCAGGCATCGCTTCCGCGATATAACACGCCGTACTAAATCTCTCCCCCACCACGTGCTCATCCGGCTGCTTCGCCCATCCCTCCGCCTTCTTCCCCGAAATCCAATCCCCCGCCTCCTTCATAATCGCCTCCCGCACACTCGCTCCCTCCCGGATCACCCAACACACTCGCACGAACGTATCCGCCGCCCGCAGAACATTCGGATGCGCATGCGTGCTCCCCACATGCTCCTTCACCACCGCCCGTAACTTGCCCAACGGAAGATCGTTACACGCTGCCATCAGCGCAGGCACATGAGCCAACCCCCCAATATGCTCATCTCGGATGCCACACTTCGTTAGCGGCTTCCCCTGCGCATACCTCGTAAAGAATCCACGGTGACACTCCTCCACATACGTGTCCCGATGCCGACCCGGCGTCAGCATGTAATCCGCATAATGCTGCAACCAGCCTTCGGACGAATACCCCCCATGCAACCGGATCCAACCGTACAGTTCCCGCGCCAACTGCAGATTAAGAGTATTTTCCCCCGCTTTTAAAAACTGATGGTAATGAACTCCACGCTGCCCCCAGTACTGAGCCTGATCGTGAAGAATATCCCCCTTCTCGTTCAACGGAGCGTATTTCGAGCGCCAAAGAATACTGTCGGCATGCGGATTTTTGGGTGCCAGATATCGCTCCACTTTTCCATAATCCCGCACCAGAGCCACACGATCGTAATACCAGTGCACAGGCATGGCCAAAGCGTCCGCACACAACGCCCCCACAAAACCATCTAGGAAATGCTTCGCCATCGCCAGGCGCTACTGAGTGCGCAAAATCAGGTAGAACGCCAAACTCACCATTGAGACAAAGGAAACGGCTGCCGCCGCCCACAAGAATATTTGGAGGTGTGTGATCGACCCCTTTCCCATCTTTTCCTCCAGATCTTTGATCCCGCCCCGAAAGTAGACGAGGATGAAGAAAAGAAATCCAATCCAAAGAAAAAGGATCAGAAAGGGCAGATTTTTAATCAAGTCGCTCAATCCAGGAACATATCCAGGCAACTCACGCAATCGGCTAATCAGAAAATCCACTCTCCTAAGTCTACGATCTTAGCCAGCAAAATCAAATATCCCCCTAACTCCACTCCTTACCCAAATCCTTCCAAAACGGCGTGAACCGCTTTACCGGATATCCCTCCGGCACGGTCACCATCCCCTCCGACGGCACGACCTCCACCTCTATCTTTTGCCTCAACCTCTCGACCGTCTCCCGCCACCTCGGTGAGGGCGACTCCGTCACCGCCAACTTCTCCACCCCCTCCTGCCTCACCCATTCCAAAATCTCTTCCACCGTCTCGCCCACCCGCATCTCATCCGCCGCCTCCACCGCGCACTCATACAGAAAGAAGATCCGCTTGAAACTCAGCCCTGCCTTTTCTAGGAACGGTCGATCAAAAACAAATACACTCCGTGCTTCCGGGTACTTCCGCAACGCCGGATCCCGTTTCGATAACGAATCCCCGTGCAGCCACACCCCCGTGTTCATTTCGAGAAAAGCCTCCGCTCCAACTCCGGATAGGTCGCATCAAATGGACACTTCGCTGTGCAACGCTCACACCACTCCTTCCCCCCGTTCTCCTGGATATTCTCGCGGTTGAACAGATAGGCCCGGTGACTGAAGGTCGAGGCCACCCACTGCCATGACAACGCGTTGCTCGCCGGATCCCCATCCAGCAGATGCCGGTAAAAGAACCTCTCTCCCGCTTTCCAGCCCAACTTTCGGAAATGCACCACAAACGAGGCGAACCACATCCGCGCGTGATTATGGATATAACCCGTCTCCACCAACTCCCGCACCGTCTCATCCATGCAAACCAACCCCGTTCGCCCCTCCACAATCTCGGCCGGCAACTCCGTCTCCGTCCCGCTCCCTAGTGGCACCTTCGCCGCCTCGCGATCCTCATAAATCCCGTCTCCCCACAACCCGTACAGGTGCCGCCAAAACTGTCGCCACCCCAGCTCCTGCCAGAACTTGATTGCATCGTAGCTCCGCCCAAACCGCTCCCGCACACTCTCCGCCACCTCCCGAATCCCCAACACCCCGTGCCGAATATAAAACGACAACCGAGAGACATTTCCCTTCAGCTTATTTCTCGTGCCGGCATACCCTTGAACCCGAAACTTCTCCAACGCCTCCAACCCCGCTTTCCTCCCTCCCACGTAGACCGACTCCCTCGCCTCTTCCACTTTCTCGCAATACAGCCCCACCATCGCCTTCGCTAAACCGCGCGCCTGCTCCACCCTCGTCCCCGTAAATTTAAGCAGAATCATCTGCTGACCTTACCACAACCTCTTCACCCAAAACCCTCCATAGTTCCGCGCTTGCGGAACAACGGATGGCCCCTCACATCTAGCCTCTAGCTTTTAGCTTTTTTTTCAACGTCTCTTGAAAGCCCAGGCCGGTCAAAAGCCTGTGCAAATCGTCTTCCAGCGGCTTATTCCGAGTCTGGTGCCTGTGCTTCTTCTGGAGACGCGGCAACTCTTCGTGGATCTTAGCCGTCACCTCGAAAAAGGTTTTCCAGTGGGTTTTACTGATGCCGTTCATCGCTTAATTAAATTTTTCATGATTCTGTTCGAAGTCAAGAAGGGCCCGGGCAAAGGCCTGTTCATGGGTCAGCTCCGGCATCCACTTTTTGAAAATCAGATTTCCGTTTTTGTCCACCACATCCAGATGCGGGACCCCATGGCAGGTGTCATAACGGGCGGTCAGCCTCCACTTTCCATCCTCTTGGATTTTCTCAAGGCGGATCACGAATGAGACCATCCGCCCTTGGATCGTTACGTACTCGACCGCCAGCCGTACCCCCGGCGCCAGCAACCTCCAATAATCCCGCTCCCCCATCCATGATTAAACCGCTCAAAACCCAAAAGGGTTCGCTCCTTTAAAATTTTCCTTCATTCCACTTCCCTCCCCACCCCAAACTTGATGTACCAATTTGGCACTTCAAGATCGCATCTCCAATAGCATAGTGATTTGCCGAGGTGGTCGCAATTTGCGACCACCTCTCCCCACTCAGTTTTTCAACCCACCCCGAACTTGAAGTCACACTTTGTGACATCAAGATTGCAAACTCCGCCCCTAACCTCCCGCCCGTCCCACGTTGGTGGCCTCGGCAATCTCCTTCAACCTTCCCGTCTTCACATCGTAAAGGTAGCCGTACACGGGGATCGACTTCGGCACCAACGGATGGTTTCGGATCCGCTTCACGTCCTCCACCACCGCCTTCTCATCATCGGTGAAGGTCAGCCAGTCCACCTTCTGCCCTTCCTTCGAGCCCGGCCCCTTCCCCACATCCTTCCACCCCTTTCCGTCGTGCACCGCTGTCTCCAGGCTTTTTTCCAGAAGTCCGCCCATGATTTCGCTGTTGAACAGCACCATTCCACAGTCCGTGTGGTGGACAACGAAAAACTCTTTTGTTCCCAGCAGCTTGTAGGAGATCACCAGGGAGCGGATTGCGTCGTCGCTGGCCCGTCCACCCGCATTGCGGATCACGTGCGCGTCCCCCTCGGCCAATCCAGCGTACTTGGCCGGATCCAACCGGGCATCCATACAGGTCAGCACGGCAAACCGCCGACCGGGCGGCAAAGCAAGTTTCCCCTTCTCCCCGAACGAGGCGACGTACTTGGCGTTGGCTGTTTCCACTTCCTGGACGATCTGACTTTTGCTCATTGAATAGTTCCTTCCACAGTTGGGTTTGGGTCAGGATGAATCCCATCCTCCGACCGAAACTTAATGCCATTCAAAGACCGCCCACTCCCCATGTCAACGTCCCCGCCGCTTTATGACAAACACCGGCAACCCTCCTCCCTTAAAATTTAAACCTGTTATACTCCTCGTGCGTTCCGATCCAAAACCAGACCACATCGTTCCCCTGTTTCAGCCCCACCGCTCGGTAATGATCTCCCACCCTCACCACACACGCCCCGTTTCTTCGGATATCAAACCCCAGCGAGGAGTGTTGCGGATCCTTTTTCCAAATTTCAAATTTCGCCTTCGCCAGTCTCTGGACTGAGGCAGGCAACAAATCGTACGCCTTCCAAAATCGGGCCTGTGTCCGCCCCTTCAAGGGAGATCCCGCGTCCGCCCCGCCTTATAATCCGCCTTCACCTCCTCCAACACACTCGCCAACCGACCCCCAGGGGCAAAGTCTGCGTCAATCTTCGCGTCCCAATCCTTTGCCTCCTTTTGGGCAATAAACGCCGATACCTCCGCCAATTCCGTCGGAGTCAACTTTCCCACCGCCTCTTTGATTTCTCCCACGCTCATATCCGCAGTTTAAACCTTCCCCCTTTCGCTTCAAGCCCCACCTAACTTCTTCCTATCCCGCGTCCGCGCTCCGTACCTGCCTTGACCCGGTCGGGGCTCCTGTCGGGGCTTAACCCCTTTTTTTCCACCCCCCCCTTCCACATCCCGCCTGCCCCCTTCCAACTAAAACCCAATTTTCCTTTCCCCCCTTTCCGGCTCCGGCTCCAGTAACGATATCAGTTTTTCATACAAATCCCTCAACCCCTCATCATGAATGAGCAACGTCTTATCTATTTCCGCCAGGCGCCTCTGGATCACCTCATTGGCTGACATCGCCTCCCGCATTCGAACAAATGCCCGGACAATATAAATACTCATCTGGATGGCCGTGGCAGAACGAAGCACCGTCGACGCCATTAGCGCCCCTTGTTCTGTAAAAGCCGTAGGTAAAATGCTGGAATGCAATATCTTGCCTAACTGGTCGCAATTTGCGACCACCTCCGCCCACTCCTTTTTGCTCAACCGGAAGACAAAATCCTCTGGGAAGCGACTCGAATTCCGTCTGACTTGCTCATTCAACCGCTTGGTCTTCACCCCGTACAAATGGGCCAAATGCAGATCCAAGATGACCGGCAAACCCCGCAGCCACAAAATCGGTATTTCTTGTTTCATATAAGATTAAACCGCTCAAAGCCCAAAAGGGTTCGCCGATTTATAGCTTTTTTACATTCTCACCCTCTCACTTTCACACCTTCCCCCTCCCGCCTTTTACCTGCCCCCGCGGACCATAGGTCCGCAAATGTCCTACCCCGTTTGATAGGATTACGGGAAATGCGCAACACCTCTACCCAAGCTCTCGATGCCGTCGAAACTATCTTCAAATCGATGGATTGGTCCTACGAACGCAAATCCAACCCCAACGGGATCTTCACCGGGTTCAAACTCGATAAACAGAACAACGTCCACATCGTCATCATGCCCGACGACAAAGGAAACAGCCTGCTCCTGGGCTGCGCCTACCACTTCACCACCCCCAAAGGCCAACTGGGTAAGTTCCGCCGCTTCTTCCAAAAGGAGGCGCTCAATATCAATGACCTTTCCATTCAGTTCGAACCCGCACGCGGGGTCCGACTCAGTAGCCGTTGCTGGCTCCCACAGTTCGACGTCTATCCAGAGGACCTCGTTTCTCTGATCGAACCCTACTTCAAGTCTATCATGGGGACCTGTACCCACCTCTACCCCGAACTCATCAAACTCCTTCGCCACCAGGAACGGATCAAACCCCAGGACGATTTCCACCTACCCTCCTAATCCCAATGAAATCCTTCATCCTGACACTGTTACTAGTCTCCCCATGCTTCGCTTGGGACGACGATGAGTTCGAATCAAAGCCCTTTCATCAATCGAACCTAAACCAACGAAGCTCGGTCATTGATTACGGATACAAAAACACATATCAGGCCAACCCATCCCAACGAACTTCCGCCATCGATTTCGGCGGACCAAAACGGGCCTCCCAAGAAGACGACTACGTTGCCCCCAAACGCCTCATCTCGCCTCAACAGGAGTACGAAGCAGATCGAGCCAGCTCAATTCGTATCCCCTCAGTTCAGGAATCGATCGCTCTACGCGACCGCGCATCCAGAGAGCTCATGGCCGAGTCCCAACGCCGCTTCGAAAAACAGGAAGCGGATCAGGAAAAGAGCCGTGCCCAGATGGCCAAACAGCAGGAGATCTATGACAAGATGGATCGAGAGGAGTGTGAGATGGCCGAGTTTCTTGGTGGAGTTTATAAGGCAAAGTTTGGTGCCACCACAGGTCGCAACTCAGCAGTGACCACCGAAGGCTATGTTTTCTGTAGCGGAAACAACTTTGTCACCCCACGCGGGATCTACACCAAAACTAGGAACACTTATGCGGGACCCGCCAGCTTCACCACCCAAACAGGCACTCTGTTCTTTGGAAATAACCCTACGACGATTCAGGCAGGTGGCGCCTACTTCAGCGAGGGAGAATCTGGCTTCATCGTCGGCCCCAACTGCCGCAACACCTCCACCTGGCGCTCCCGATGAGTCTCGGCGCAATCCTCATTATCTCGGTCTTCAAGATATTCGTCTACTTCGTCGCCGTATGCACCAGCATCGCCATAGGCATCTGGCTCAGCTTTAGGCTCTGAACATGACATTCACCTTTAATCTTATGAAACGAACCTGCCTATTCACCCTCACTTTTCTATGTCTGCAAACCTGTTTTGCGGAAGAACCTGTTTCTCGGGAGTTCGTGGCTGCGGTCTACCGGGGGAATAGCACCCATGTGATTGCTGGGAACACAGCGGTCAGTTCCGAGGGTGCAATTGTCAGGGCCGGGGACACCTACCTTACGCCTAGAGGCGCCTACGTGAAGGCTGGGGACAGCTTTCTCAAGCCGGACGGCGGAGCCGTCGTTTCAGCCAACGGAAGTTACGTCGGAACCGAGGGTGCTCTTGTAAAAGTAAACAGATCAGCCGACATCATCTTTGTCGGGTCCGAAGGAGCCAGCATTGGGGCCGGATCCACAATTCTGCGTCCGCTTTTGATCTCACCATAACAAAAACGAAAGGAGGTAGGATAGCATGAGCGAAATATGGATATTCGTTGGAGGGATAGCACTAGGATCAATCCTAGTAGCTGTCGTCGGCACCATATTGGAGGCCAAATAATAACCTCACCTCGCCTCTCCCTGGTGGCTCGGGGAGAGACGAGTTCCTTTACTAAAACCGCCATTCCCTAACTATGAAATACCACGATTACAACAAGGGCTCGCCGTACACCAAAGAGCAGATCAAACGACGCACCTTCTGGATTTATTTCGTCTTTTTCGGTGCGTACATCGGTATTTGGGTCATCCATATCCATTCGCTACTTCACGGCGGCAGACCCCATCCATAATCGAATCCTCCCATTTTCGCGTTCTTCGCGACCTTGGCGTGAGTGATCTCTTCCTCAATCAAAAATTAAACATTCATAATTAAAAATCCCCAATTCCCTTCCCCCTTCAACTTGTTCTAATCTAATAAAACCATGGGCTTTCGCTTTAGTCGCCGGATCTCTCTCTTTAAAGGCGTACGCCTCAACCTTTCCAAATCGGGCACATCTGTCTCGGTCGGAGGTCGTGGCGGTTGGCTTACCTTTGGCAAAAAAGGTACCCGTGCCACGGTCGGCATT
>Ga0209085_1001002_pt1 | contig 18499 bp, 20 predicted proteins | sample C_131016_EF_Meta_FD_187310 | JGI IMG/M metagenome (GOLD analysis project Ga0209085, IMG submission 187310) | Freshwater microbial communities from Lake Croche, Canada to study carbon cycling - C_131016_EF_MetaG (SPAdes) (version 2) | ecosystem: Environmental > Aquatic > Freshwater > Lake...
AAATATTAAATCAATAGACTTAATAATAAAAAAAAATAATAAAAATAATAAATGTATCGTTTTTGTAGATGGAGGCTCACTTTTTTTTTTATTATCGTTTTTTTTTTTACAAAATAAAAAAAATACTGAATTTATTTATTACATTAGATCAACTTATAATAAAATTATTAAAGATTTTATTTTTTTTTTAATATTAAAAAAATTTAAAAAGAATTTCTTTAAATTTAAATTGGTAACAGACAGTCTTTTGGTAAGAAAATTTTTATTAAGAAAAACTAAGCTTAATGCATTTATATTACCAATACCACATACAGTTTTTAGAAAAATTAATAGATTAGAAAATAATTTAGACTCTATAAATTTATTTTGCGCAGGAGGTTTTCGTGTAGATAAATTTGGTAATAATTTAAATTTATTTTTAAAAAAAAACGATGAAGATAATTATAATTTAATAATTAGCAAAGATTTTATTAAGCCGGTTGACGTCTCTCGAATAACTGTAAAATATTTTAGTAATTTAAATAAAACCCAGTATCATAATTTTTTCAAAAAATCTGACTTCATACTTTTGCCGTATGAGCAAGAGAGCTATAAATTAAAAACATCTGGCATATTTGTTGAAACTATAATTTTTGGAAAGATTCCTATTGTCACGTCTGATACGTGGATGGCAAATCAATTAAAAATGTTCAATTTAAGAGAACTTATCGTTGATAATTGGGGTTTTTTTAAATTAAGTAAATTATTAAAAGATATTAATAAAAATTCATTTTATAAAAAGTTAAGACATATGCAAATTTTTTATAATAATTTTCATAATGAAGATAATTTTATTAATAAATTTACAAGAGTTATAAAACAATAATTTTATTTATATGAGTTATTACAATCAAATTCTAGAACATAAGGCTTTTAAAGATAATCGACTTTATGTCCTCTGGAATGCAACTACTCTCTTTTTTTGTATATTTTTTAGAATAAGTTTTATTTTTAAAGTTTCCACAAAACTTGTTAGTTTTAAATTAAATTTTGAGCCACTTAATAGAAGCATGGGCGGTAGGGGAATATTTATGTACAGAGAAAAAATAGAACCATTAATGGAACATGGACTAAAATTTATTCGGAAAGATGATATATGTATAGATGCTGGTGCAAATCAGGGAATTTATACAATTCCATTTGGAAAAATTGTTGGTTCTAGAGGCAAAGTCATTGCTATAGAACCCATGAAATATGCGCAAAAAATTATAAAAAAAAATAGTCAGATTAATAATCTTAAAAATGTCAAAGTTTTTGATGGGGTTGTTTCTGATAAAAATAAACAAGAGATTTTGGATTTAAGCAAAGGTGTTGGCTCCGCTTCAATTACAAGAAATTTTGGTAAAAAAAAAATATTGAGAGTTAATTCTAAAACCATTGATAATTTAGTTAAAAATTATGGATTAAAAAAAGTAAATTTCATTAAGATGGATATAGAGGGAAGCGAATTTTCAGCTTTGAAAGGAGCAAGAAAAACAATTCAAAAATTTAAACCTACCATTTGTCTGGAATGTGACGTTAAAAGTTTTAAAAAAATAAATAATTTTTTGAAAAGATTTTCTTATAAAGCCTATTTATTTGATAGTAATGGATCCCTTTTTAAGATTGATAAGATTGTAGAAGATCAAAGTAATATTTTTTTCTATAAATGAAAAAAAAAATTGCAATAACATTCCCTTGGCTAAATCTCTATGGTGGAGGAGAGGTTTTTTGTGAGTATTGCTCAAATTTATTATCAAATTATTTTTTAGTAGATCTTTTTGTTTATGATAACGGTAAAAAAAAACATCATAAGCTGAGATTTAAAAAATCAATAAATATAATTTATATTAGATCAAGCAACCCAGTTGTAAATTTTTTTTGTTCAAGGTTTATGATTTTTTCACAAGTTTACATTATTTATTACTTTAACTTTATGAATAAAAATCAATACAATTTTATATACTCATCTGGGGGGGAGTTTTTTTCAAAATTTAGAACTTATCAGTATGTACATATGTGTATTTTTTCAAATAATATTTTTGAATATAAAAATTTTGGCCTAGATAGTAATTTTAAAAAATTAATCAGATTTTTATTTGTAATTACATCAAGGTTTATTCTAAGAATAAACAAAAACACTTTTAAAGATGTTTTTACCATGACCAATTCTAACTGGAGTCTAGAAAGAATTAAAAAAACTTACGAAATAAAAAATAAAATAGTAGTTTATCCTACATTTAAAATACCGAAATTTTATAAAATAACATATGAGCAGTTTAGCTCAAGATCGAGTGACTTTGTAATTCTTGGCAGGGTGAGCGCAGATAAAAAGATTGTTGAAGGAATCAATATTTTTATCAAAATTAATAAGGTAATCCCAGAATCAAAGTTACATATTATAGGACCAATTGATATTAAGTATAAGAATTCTTTTGATATAAATATTATTAAAAATAAAAATATTATTTTTCATGGCTTACTAAGTTTAAAAGATAGAAATAAGATTTTAAGAAAATCAAAGTATGGATTAAATTTTTTTCATGCAGAACATTTTGGTAGAAATGTTTTGGAAATGCAAAAAATGGGGATGATTGTTTTCGCTAGAAATAAAGGTGGTGTTAGAGAAATTCTATTTAATAAAAATCAGAAATATTATAGATACGATGATTTAATTGATAAAATTTATAAGGTATTTTTTTCCTCTACACTACAAAAAAAAATTTTATTAGAAAATCAAAAGTATCTTATGAATAATTTTTCTGATAAAGATTTTAAGTATAAACTTTTGTCAATATTTAAATAAAATAAGTGAAAAGAAAAATTTTAATAACCGGTTCCGAAGGTTTTATAGGCAATCATTTAATACAATTTTTGTGTAAAAAAAATTATTTAATTTTTGGTAGCTATTATAAAAGTAAAAATTTTTATCCTAATGATAATGTCAAATATATACGATGTGATGTTAGAGATTTTAAAAGATTAAAAGAAATTATATTAAAAATTAAACCCCACATAATTTTTCATTTAGCGGCCAAAAGTCATCCTAATTTTTCATTTAAAAATCCAATTGAGACAATAAATACCAATATAAAAGGCACAATTAATTTATTAGAAGTATGTAAAAAATTTTATAAAAATCCAAAAATAATACTTGCCTGTTCAAGTGCGCAGTATGGGTCAAGAACCTTTAATAAGTTGCCAATGAAAGAGTCGGATATTCATTTACCAGAACATATTTATGGTTTATCAAAAGTTTTTCAAGATAAGTTAGGAGTACAATACAATAAGATGTATTCTCTAAAAATTGTAAGAGCAATTTTATTTAATACTTCGGGACCAGGAAAATTTAATGATGTATTTAATGATATTTGTAGTCAATTTGTAAAAAATAATAATAAAAAAAAAATAATTATAAATTGTGGAAATCTTAATAATCAAAGAGATTTTATGCATGTAGATGATGTTGTTAATGCCTTGTATATTCTTGCATCGAGAGGAAAAAAAGGTGAATCTTATAATATTGGATGTGGAAAATTAACTAAAGTTAGAGAAATTATAAACGTTTTGGAAAAATTATATAATGCAAAGATTCATATTAGAATTAATAAAAGTTTGTATAGAAAATTTGATGAAAGATTTATTCTTTCAAGTAATAAAAAAATTAGATCCTTAAATTGGAGACCAAATAAAAGTATAAAAAATATTATTAAAGATATGGTAAGTTACTATACTTTAATAAAAAGATGAAAAAAAAAGTTCTTATTAGTATTATAATTCCGACTTATAATTCTTCTACTTTAATTTTAAAAACACTTCATTCAGTAATTAATCAAGATTATAAAGATTATGAAATTATAATTATAGACTCTTATTCTGTAGATGACACAATTATTAAAATTAAGTCCCTAAAAAATAAAAGGATAAGAATTTTTTTTACAAAAAAAGAAAAAGGTTTGTCTTATGCAAGATATTTTGGAATTTTAAAATCAAGAGGAAAATATATTGCATTTTTAGATTCTGATGATGAGTGGAAAGACAATAAACTTATGAAGCAAATTAAATTTATGAAAAAATATAAAAGTGTTTTTTCTTGTACAAACTTTCAATTAAAGAAAAATAATAATATTAAAAAAATTGTAATTAAAAAAGATAAGATTTTTTTCAATGACCTATTAGCAGATAGACCTATTGCATTATCATCGGTTATTATTTTAAGAGATATTATATTAAATGTGGCCAAAAATAATTATTCAGATACATATGCCGAGGATTATCTTTGGTGGGTATTAGTGTTAAAAAAAAATTATCGTTGCGACGTGATAAAATCAAATTTAACAACTATAAATATTACTAAAAATTCTAGATCAGTTAAATTTTTGCTTAATTATATTGCGCTTATAAGAATTTATAAAGATAATCTTAAGATTAGTTTTGGTCGTATTTTTGCGATAATTATGTTACTGACTTACAATACTTTTAGTAAAAATCTTTTTAAATATAAATTTTTTTTTTTAAATAAATGAATTTTTCTGTTGAAAACTATATTCTTTCACTAAATTCTGTTCTTGCAAAGATAGATAAAGAGCAGATTAAAAATGCAATATCTTTAGTTAAAGATTCTTTTAGTAAAGAAAAAAAAATAATAACATGTGGAAATGGAGGAAGTGCCTATAACGCATCTCATTATATTACGGATTGGAACAAAATGACTAATATTAGCAAGAAAAAGAATTTTTTTGGCTTTTCTCTTTGCGATAATATTGGATTAATTACTGCCTATTCTAATGATATTAATTATGATTACGTATTTAAAGGTCAGTTAGAATGTATTTTGCAAAAAGATGACCTTCTTATTTGCATAAGTGGAAGTGGAAATTCAAAGAATGTAATAAACGCAGCAGAATACGCAAACTCAATAGGAGCAACTACTCTTGCTATTGTCGGTTTTGATGGTGGGCATTTAATTAATAAATGCAAGCACAGTGTACACGTACCATCTTTTGATATGCAAATATGCGAGGATATTCATTTAATAATCGGCCACATGATAACAAAAGAACTCGCTGATTTTAAAATAAATTAATAATGAAGCTTAGATTTATATCTATATCTTCATTCATAATATACCTCTTTCCAGCAGTTTTAATATCAGGACCTTTCGTTAGTGATTTAATTGTAAGCACCCTTTCAATTGCCTTTATTATTTATGCAATTTTTAAAAAATTGTTTGTTTATTTTAAGAACATTTTTTTTTATTGTTTTTTATTTTTTTGGTTAATTTGCATATTGTCCTCTTTTTTTTCTCAGCAATTTATTTTTTCAATTATGAACAGTTTATTTTTTATAAGGTTCGGAATTTTTTCAATATTAATCTACTATTTAGTAAAAAATAATCCTAATTTTATTAAAAATTTTTATTACACAACTTTATGCACATTAATTGTATTGCTTGCAGATGCATATTTTCAGAAGTTTTTTGGAGTTAATATTACTGGCAATATTCCAGTTACAATTACAAAAATACACGGACTCTTCGGAAAAAAAGAGATATTAGGCACATATTTGTTAAGAATTAGTCCAATACTATTATTTATATGTTTATTTCAGAAAAAAAATATTAATTTTTTCTTAATTTTTTTTTATGTATTTGTAGAACCAATTATTTTTTATAGTGGGCAAAGATCAATTTTTTACGTATCTTTGATTTATATAGTGTGTCTCATACTTTTTGTAAAACATAATAGGAAAGCTATTGCTGCATTAATTTTTTTATTTATTTTTTTATATTATAATTTATTTCTCAATAAAAATTATAATCATAGAATGATAAAAGATATCACTGTGAATTATCAAATGTACAAGCCTTATAACTATGATGTTGATGGTAAATATAAATATTTGAATTTTATGTTTTATAGCCCCAACCAAACTATTCTTTGGATTACGTCACTAAATATATTTATGGATAATAAAATTATTGGCGTAGGACCAAATACTTTTAGATATATATGCGATAAATATAAGCCTAAAATTGATTATGAGCATAATAAATGTTCTACCCACCCACATAATTTTGCCTTTCAATTATTAGCGGAGATTGGACTAGTAGGTTTTATGATTTATGCATGTGCTTATTTTTTTTTATTTAAAAAAATAATGATTAATTTGTATAGAAAGATATTTTACCAAGAAGATAAAAATTTACCTCATTCTGCTTTGATTATATTAATATTAATAAATTTTTTTCCTTTGATTACAAATGGAAATTTTTTTAACAATTATCTTTCAATTATAAATTTTTTACCGTTTGGTTTTTTATTATTTTTAACACATAAGAAATAATGAATTTAATATTGCCTATTTCCTTATCTTTATTTATTTTATTTTTTATTAATATTTTTATTAAAAAAAAAAAAAAATTTTTTTTTTTTATTCTAGATTCAGATTTTAAAAAGCCACAGTCTTTTCATAAAGAATCAATATTACGAATTGGAGGACTGTTCCTAATTATTCCAGTTTTGATTTATGGAATATTTAATTTAAATAATATATTTTTCTTTGTAACAACTTTATTTTTGTTAACTAATTTTTTATTAGGCTTGATAGATGACACTAAATTAATCAGAAATCCTTTTTTAAGATTTTTTTTATTTTTATCATTTAATTTTTTTTTAATAATTTTTTTTAAAATTAAAATAAATAATTTTGACTTACATTTTTTTGATTATATTAATACTATTGAATTTTTTTCATACTTTCTTGTATTGTTTTCAATATTTTTTATTGTCAATGGATCAAATTTAATAGATGGCTTTAATGGGTTGTTAACAATTCACGCTTTAATTATTTCTTACATTCTATTATTTATTTGCTTTTATTTAAATTTAAAAGATGAATTAGATTATATTTTAATTATTATAACAGGCTTAAACTTCTTTTTGTTGTTAAATTTCCCAAAGGCCAGTTTCTTTTTAGGTGACAATGGTTCTTTTTTTATTGGTTGTTTTTTGTCTTTTATAACAATTACGATCTCAAATTTATCTAAAACTATTTCTCCTTTTTTTTATGCCATTATTCTTTATTACATATTTTTTGAAATATTATTTTCAGTATTTAGAAAGATTTTTGAGAAAAAAAATCCTTTTTATCCAGATAAGTATCATTTGCATATGCTGATTTTTTATTTTTTAAAAAAAAAAAATAATTTGTTAAAATCTAATTATTTAACAAGTATTTATATCAATATAGTTTACTTAATCACATTAATACCGGTTATTTATTTTTACAACAATACATTTGCATGCAAAATATATTTGCTTGCATTATTTTCTTTATATTTATTCCTTTATTTTTTCTTCAGAAAACAATGCAAAATATAGATCAAATAGTAATATTAAACGGAGGATTTGGCGAGAGAGTTAAGTCTTTAACAAATGGTGCTCCTAAATGTTTAATAAAATTTGCATCAAACTCATTTTTATTTTTACAATTGCAACTTATTAAAAAAAAAGGAATTAAAAATGTAGTTATTTGTTGCGGTTACAAATCAAATTCTATTATTAAAGAATTAAAAAAAAACAATATAAAAAAACTTGGATTAAAAATTTCAGTATCAATTGAGAAAAGAAAGCTTGGCACAGGAGGCGCTATAATTAATGCCAATAAATATCTGCATAATAATTTTTTTATTATTTATGGAGACTCTTGGCTAGATATAAATTATAGAAAAATTGGAAAAAAATTTATTTCTTCAAATAAAAAAAATATTATGACTGTTATCAAAAGTTCTTTAATTAAAAATCATAAGCCTAATATTTTTTTAAAAAATAATAAGATAATTTATTATCAAAAAAATAGTAATAATAAAAATTTTAAGTATATTGACTACGGCTTAATGGCCTTAAGAAAAGATGCTTTGCAGTATTTCCTAAATAAGAAAAAATTTGATTTAAACTTAATAATCAAATATTTAATAAAGCACAAAGATATTGACGCTTATGTGGTGAAAAAGAAATTTTATCATATAGGATCATTAGAAGGTATTAAGGAAATAAAAAAAATTTTTAATTAATTATGAATTATTTACGAAGCTTTATTGAGGAACATAAAAAAATAATTACAAGTATTAATTTAACTCACATTAATCTTTTATTAAAAAATTTAGTAAAGTTAAGAAAAAATAATGGACGACTTTTTATAATTGGAGTCGGTGGTAGCAGCGCAAATGCCTCTCATGCAGTCAATGATTTTCGAAAATTATGTAATATAGAATGTTATTCCCCTACAGATAATGTTGCCGAATTAACAGCAAGAACCAATGATGAGGGCTGGGAAAATGTATTTAAAGATTGGCTTATAGTTTCTAAACTGCAAAAAAAAGATGCAATATTGTTTTTTTCTGTTGGAGGGGGGTCAAAAGAAAAGAATATAAGCGTTAATCTGATAAAAGCAGCACAATTTGCCAAAACTAAAAAAACAAAAATTTTTTCAATTATTGGAAATCAAAAAGGTTATTTGAAAAAAATCTCGGACTGTTGTTTGCTTATACCCGTGGTTAATAAAAAAAATATTACTCCGCACACAGAATATATGCAGGTGCTAATCTGGCACATGCTAGTTTCTCACCCTTTGTTAAAGTATAATCTTACTAAATGGGAAGAAGTTAGTAATCTTAAAGACAAAAAATAATTTAATGGCAATAAGTTGGAAGAAAGCCCAAGTTAATGAAAAATCTTTTTGGAGATCAATTTATTTAAGTGATAATAAAAATTTTTATCCTAAAACTAATAAAGAAGAGGATTTTTTAATATCTACATCGGGAGTTTTAAAAAATCATAATATTGATTTTGTTAATTTAAAAAATAAAATTATAGTAGATCTTGGTTGCGGCCCTTATGGTGAAATTATGGGTATCAAAATTTTAGAAAAAATAAATCAGATATATTTAAAAAAAATTATCGGCATCGATCCTTTGATGGATTTTTATAAAAAGGAAATAGATTTAATAAAGGAAACTGAAAATTTACAGTTGATCAATGCAAAAGGCGAAGAAATTCCATTAGAGACCGAATCGGTTGATGTCGTTATATCTTCAAATGCTATAGATCATTGTGAAGTACCCGAGGTAACAATTGGTGAAGTTAAAAGAATTTTAAAAAAAAATGGGATCTTTTATATTAATGTTCATGTTTTAAACTCTAAATTTAGTTTTTTATCTAACATCTTAAAATATTTTGACAAAAATCATCCTCATCACTTTACTGAGTCAAAATTAGAATATCTATTAAAAAAACAATTTAAGAATGTAAAAAAGAATTATTCTACAAATATTTTTTCTAATGAGAAAATGTCTTTTTTTAAAATTATCTTTAAAAAAAATAATGAAAATTTTTTTAAAGGTTTTAAAAGAGCTATTTCAAACTATTTACTTTACGTAACATATTATACGTGCACAAAATAAAAGAAGCTGCAATTTTTTTTGATAGAGATGGGGTGTTAATAGAAGCACCACTTATCAACAAAAAACCTACTTCAGTACAATCTTTAAAAGACGTTAAATTATGCAAGAATATTTTAGAAATTTGTCAATATTATAAAAAAAACTACTATTTAATTATGGTTACCAATCAACCTGATTACAGCAGGGGCGTTAATAGTAAAAAAAATATTATAAATATTAACAATTTTTTAAAAAAAAAATTAAATCTCGATATGATTTATGTATGTTATTCAGATAATGAAAAATGTATTGATAGAAAACCAAATCCTGGAATGTTATTAAAAGCTAAGAAAAAGTATAAAATTAATTTAAAAAAATCTTTCATGATAGGAGACAGGTGGAGAGATGTTGGTGCCGGTAATAGGGCTGGATGTAGAACTATTTTTATAGACAGAAACTATTCTGAAAAGCTTATTTATAAGCCGAATTATTCTATACGTAAATTAAAAGATATTCTTTTAATAATTAAAAAATGAAAAAAATTAAAATTAAAATATTTGCAGACGGAGCTGACTTTTCGGGCATTGTAAATTATAACAAAAAAAAATTTATCAAAGGCTTAACAACAAACCCATCTTTGATGAAAAAATCTGGAGTTAAAAATTATACTACTTTTGCTAAAAAAATTCTTAAAATTGTAAATAAAAAACCTATTTCCTTTGAAGTTTTTTCTGATGAATTTGAAGGAATGTATAATCAAGCTAAAAAAATAGCTTCATGGGGAAATAATGTTTATGTAAAAATTCCAGTTACCAATACAAAAGGAGAAGGATCTTATAAGCTTATTAAAAAACTTTCTAATGAAAATATTAAACTTAATGTTACCGCAATATTTACTGAAGATCAGGTTAAAAAAGTTATAAATTCATTGAATCCAGAAGTAAAATCTATTATTTCAATTTTTGCAGGTCGTATTGCTGATACAGGAGAAAATCCAGAATTTTTAATTAAAAAAACACTTAAATTATTAAAAAAAAATAAAAATTGTGAAATTTTGTGGGCTAGCACAAGAGAACTTTATAATATTTTGTCTGCTAGTAGTATTGGTTGTCATATAATTACTGTTCCAAATAATATTTTAGATAAATTAAATTTATTTGGGTACAATTTAAAAAATTATTCCTTAGAAACAGTAAAAGAGTTTTATAGAGACGCAAAAAAAGCGGGCTTTGTAATTTAATGTTAATAGCTAGATCTCCACTAAGAATATCGTTAGGCGGCGGAGGTACAGATTTGCCTTCTTATTACAAGAAACATGGGGGGTTTTTAATAGCAGCTACTATTAATAAATATGTTTACATAAGTCTTGCTGAAACTTTCAATAAAAAATTTATAATAAAATATTCTGATTTTGAGGAAGAAAAAAATATTACTAACATAAAACACCCTTTATTTAGAGAGACGTTAATAAAAATGAATGTAAAGACGCCTTTAAATATTTCAAGTCACGCAGACATCCCGGCTGGTACAGGAATGGGCTCTTCAGGATGCTTTGCTGTGACCTTGATAAACGCTTTATCTTGTTATCAGGGAAAAGAATTATCTAAGAGAAAAATTGCAGAATTGGCATGTAATATCGAAATTGAAAAGTTAAAAGAGCCTGTTGGAAAGCAAGATCAATATACAGCAGCCTTTGGTGGTTTAAATTCATATGAATTTCTAAGTAATGGAAGTGTATTAATTAAAAAAATTAAAATATCTAAAAAAAATATCAATAAATTAAAAAGTAATTTAATAGTTTTTTTTACTGGTTATTCACGAAGTTCTTATAAAATTTTACAAAAACAAGATTCAAATACAAAAATCTTTGATAAATCGATGTTAAATAATTTGCATCAAGTAAAAAAATTTGCGCTCGAGAGTAAAAAAATATTAGAAAATGGAAATTTAAATGAAATTGGAAAAATTATGCACGAACATTGGCAGTATAAAAAAGAAAGATCAAAATATATGACAAATAATAAAATTGATCATTTATATAATGTTGCAATAAATAATGGGGCATTAGGAGGAAAATTAATAGGTGCCGGTGGGGGTGGTTTTTTAATGTTTTATTCAGAGAATATTAGCTTAATAGAAAAAAAATTTTTTAATTTAGGATTAAAAAAACTGAATTTTGATTTTGATTTTAAAGGCACCAAAATTATTGCGAGGTAATAATTAATAAAATTCTGTAATTATTTTATTAAATCTTATTAGTTGATTTTTTAGATCCTCATGGGAATTACCTAAAAAAAAACCGTTTTCATGAATATAATTGGCGTTATTAGTATTTTTATATATTTCATGATCTAATAATTTTATTACAGGATGTTTCAAAATGCATCCACCGGTTATTAATCTATACTGGATATTGTTTTTAGACATTAAATTATAGATTTTATCTTTTAAGTGTAAAAATTTTTTTTTGAAAATAAAAATAAAAGAAAAAGCACTAGATTTTCCATTTTCTTTTTGTATATGAAAAATTTTATTATCTTTAAAAATATTTTGATAATAGTAAAAATTTTTTCTTCTTAATTTAATAAAATTATCCAACTTTTTTAATTGAATTATGCCTGTAGCAGCGTTTATTTCTGTCGGTCTTAAATTATATCCTGGAAGAAGGAATTTATAATTCTCAAATTTTGTTTTTCGGTCTTTTTTAAAAAAACTTTTTTTAGTTAATGAATCTCTAGTCCATCCATGTGATCTTAATGATCTAATAATTTCATTTACCTCTAAGTTATTTGTTAGTATCATACCGCCTTCAATAGTAGAAATATGATGAGAATAAAAAAAACTAAATGTATTGATTATACCAAAAGTTCCTGTTTTTTTTTTATCAATTATAGCTCCTAAGGACTCGCAGTTATCTTCCATCAAATAAATTCCTTTTCGATCACAAATTTGTTTTATCCTAGATAAGTCACAGGGGTTTCCAAGTATATTAACTACGACTATTAATTTTGTTTTTTTAGTTATAGCTTTTTCTATTTTTTCAACGTCGATATTTACAGTAGAAAAATCTACGTCGACAATCTTTAATTTTAAGTTATTTTGAGTTAAAGGAAAATAAGTTGTACTCCACGAAATTGCTGGAACTATTACCTCATCACCTTTTTTTAATGGATTATTTTTTTTATAAAATAGTGACGACACAGCCAAAAGATTTGCAGATGAACCGGAATTGACCATTGTTCCATATTTAAGACTATGATATTTCGAAAAATTCTTTTCAAATTGTAAAACTTTTTTTTTATAAGTGTATTGATTGCTTTTTATGACATCTAAAATAGCTTTTTCTTCAAGATGATTCCAGGACGGATAAGTAAGAGGATAATCAATTTTTAAATTTTTACTCATAAATTTGGTTGCGGGGCTTGGATTTGAACCAAGGACCTTCAGGTTATGAGCCTGACGAGCTACCAGACTGCTCCACCCCGCGAAATAAGTTTATTGATATCAGATTTTTTATTTGTATCATATTAAATTATTTATTAATCAAAAAAAATTTGTGAAAAAAAAGATAGCGCTTATTTTTGGAATTACAGGTCAAGACGGAGCATATCTTGCAAGATTTTTATTAAAAAAAAAATATATTGTTCATGGTATTAAAAGGAGAAGTTCTTCATTAAATACTTCCAGGATTGATGATATTTATATAGATCCTCATAATAGAACTAATTTTTATATGCATTATGGAGATTTAGGAGATTCACTCTCAGTTTTAAAAAATATAAAAAATATTCAACCTCATGAAATTTATAATTTAGGAGCGCAATCACATGTGGGTGTATCATTTGAAGTTCCCGAATATACTGCAAATATAGATGGTCTCGGAACATTAAGAATATTGGACGCTATTAAATCTCTATCATTAGAAAAGAGAACAAAATTTTACCAAGCAGGAACTTCTGAAATGTTTGGAGCTTCTAAACCGCCACAAAATGAAAAAACTGCATTTTATCCACGTAGTCCGTATGCGGCGGCAAAAGTTTATGCTCATTGGGTTACAGTCAATTATAGAGAAGCCTATGATATCTTTGCTTGTAATGGAATTTTATTTAATCACGAAAGTCCAATTAGAGGAGAAACTTTTGTTACAAAAAAAATTGTAGGAGCGCTCTGCAGAATTGTTAATAATGTCTCGGATAAATTATATTTGGGTAATTTATATGCCAAAAGAGATTGGGGACATGCAAAAGATTATGTAGTTGCAATGTGGAAGATATTGCAACAAAAAAAAGCAGATGACTATGTTATAGCCACTGGAAAGCAATATTCTGTAAAAAGTTTTATTAATTTAGTAGCAAAAGAGTTAAAGATAAAAATTACTTGGAAGGGAAAAGGAATTAACGAAAAAGGCTATTGGGGTAACAAACAAATAATTTCAATCGATAAAAAATATTTAAGACCTACGGAAGTAGAATCTTTATTAGGAGATGCTACTAAAGCAAGAAAGCAGCTAGACTGGAAGCCAATACATAATATTAATTTATTAGTAAAAGATATGGTTAGTACTGAATTAAATAAGATTAATGGTAAATAAAAATTCTGTTATTTTTGTAACTGGCCACAAAGGATTAGTAGGATCTTCGGTTGTACGCAGATTAAAATTTTTTGGATATAAAAAAATTTTAACAGTTGAAAAAAAAGTACTAAATTTAACGGATCAATCAAAAGTAGATATTTTTTTTAAAAAAAATAATATTAATGCCGTAATAAATGCTGCAGCAAAAGTAGGCGGCATTTATGCAAATAATAAATACAGAGCTGATTTTATTTATGATAATTTATCAATACAAAGTAATATCATTCATTGCTGTTATAAATATCGAGTAAAAAATTTAATTTTCTTAGGATCTAGCTGTATTTATCCAAGAAATTGTAAGCAGCCAATAAAAGAAAAATATTTATTAACCGGGGAACTTGAAAAAACTAATGAACCTTATGCTATTGCTAAAATTGCAGGCATTAAAATGTGCGAAAGTTATAATTTGCAGTACAAAACGAACTTTAAATGTTTGATGCCGTGCAATTTATATGGACCAAATGATAATTATGACGATATGTCTGCTCATTTTTTTCCAGCAATAATTTCAAGAGTTTATAAAGCAAAATTAAAAAACCTAAAAGAATTAATAGTTTGGGGTAATGGACAAGCAAAAAGAGAGATGATGTATGTTGATGACTTAGCTGACGCGTGTATTTATTTTTTAAATAAAAAAACTAATGAAACTTTAATAAATATTGGAAGTGGTTTTGAAGAAAAAATTATAGACTACGTTAAATTTATAATTAAAAAGATTAATTTCGAGGCTAAAATTAAATTAGATAAAACAAAACCGAATGGAACACCAAGAAAAATTATAGATAGCTCCATAGCATTAAAATATGGTTGGAAAGCAATGATTGGTTTGGAAAAAGGTTTTGAGTTAACTTATGCTGATTTTTTAAAAAGATTTCGCTGATTAACTAAATTAAAAAAATTAAGACTTTAAGCTAAATATGAATAAATTAAATATTTTTTAATTTAAATTTTTGGAATATTTATTAAAATATTTAAAGTTTTTTTTTGTGCCTATATCTATATGGTCTTCATTATAAATTTTTCCTATTACTAATTTTTTTTCAATAAGGCTGGGAATGATATTTTCTTCAAGTGATATTTTTTTCTTTAATAAAAATTGAATAATTTTTTTATTTATTATATAAAAACCTGAATTCATCAAATTTGATTTTTTATTGTAGCTTATAATTTTTTTTTTATTTATAAATAATTTTGACAATTTTTTATTACTTTTATAAAAATAATTTTTTACTAGCATAATAAACATAGCCTTTTTTTTTATGTTAATTTTTTTTAATTTTTTAAAGTCAATATTAAAAAATGTATCACCATTAAGTAATAGAGTGTTGTTTAGAATAAATTTTTTTGCATTATACAAGCTACCACCTGTACCCATTATTTCTTTCTCTACTAAACAATATAAGGGAATATTGCCAATTTTTTTTTTGTGATATTTTTTTATAAAAAGTGTGTTTTTGTATCTACATAAAAAAATTATTTTTTTTGGTTTTATAGTAATAATTCTTTTTAATACATAATCTATAAAAGGTTTTTTATGAAAAACTAGTAGTGGCTTAGGTGTTTTTTTGGTTAAATTTCCCAATCTTTTTCCATATCCACCACAAAATATTAATATATTTTTTATCATAGTCTTGTGAGTGTTTCTCAATAAAATTTTATATTTTACAAAAAATATTTATTACTTCATTTTTAAAAAGCTTTCTATTAAATTTTTCTGGATATTCATTTACATCATAAAATGAATAATTATATTTTTTTAAAAATTTTATAACTGATAGGTAGTGAATATTATAAGCATCTTTACTATTTTCACTAAGTTCAATTAGTATTTTCGGTTTGTATCTGCCAATTATTTTTTTACAAGATTTTAAAGCCAATAAATCTAATCCATCTAGGTCAATTTTTATAAAATCAATTTTTTTTTTTATTATTTTATCAACTATTATTTGACTTTTTTTAATTCCAACTTCTCCACGATACAGTTTTAAATTTTTAAAATTTCTGAGGTTTTTTTTTAATAAATTAAATATAATATCATTTTTTTCAAAACTAAAAAGAAACCCATTCATGCAAATTTTTTTAAGCAGCAGTAAAGAAAAAAATCCTATATTTGCTCCTATATCAATACATTTTCCATTACTACATATTTCTTTTTTTAAAACCTCAATTTCTCCAAAATTAGATAGATGTTTGTATGCTGACAATTCTATAGAGGGCCTGTCATAATATGATTTACCAGTATTCGCCAAATGAATTGTTGTATTGTGAATAATAATTTTTTTTTTAGGAAAAAAACTGTAATAAAAATATTTAATTTTAACTAAGTAGAGTTTGAAGAAAAAAATTTTTTTTAATCTTTTTATACAAATATTATTCAATTTTTTTAAGTGTTTAAGTTTTTCATTATTAATAACAAAATTAAACTTTATTTTAACTATAGATAGCCTGCTATTTTTTAAATATTTGTTATTTACAATAACTATTACATCCAGTAATGTGTGTTGCCTGGTGATTATTGCAAAGGAGTAACACCCGATCCCATTCCGAACTCGGCAGTTAAGCCCTTTAGCGCCAATGGTACTTTGTCTTAAGGCACGGAAGAGTAGGTCGTTGCCAGGCTTTTCAAATACTCTTTAAATATTTAATGAAAAATATATTATTAGTAACCGGGGGGGCAGGTTTTATAGGATCCAATCTTATTGAAGAATTAATTAAATTTAAAAAATATAAAATAATAAGTTTAGATGATTATTCATCAGGATCATCTAAAAACCATATAAAAAATTCTAGAGTTAAATATTTAAAAGGACATACTAAAAATATTTCGAATATTTTACAAAAATATAAAAATAAAGTTCATGCTATTTTTCATTTTGGGGAATTTTCAAGAATATTTCAAAGTTTTAAAAAAATTAAAAAATGCTTTAATTCTAATATTGAAGGTAGTTTGCAATTATTTAGTTTTGCATTGGAAAATAATATTAAGCTTATTTATTCAGCAACATCAGCAAGTTTAGGTAATAGTGGCGCAGACATGAACTTATCTCCTTATGCTTTTACTAAAGCAAAAAATTTAGAATTATTATTAAATTTAAAAAAATGGTTTAATTTTAAATATGAGATTGTTTATTTTTATAATGTTTATGGGCCAAGACAGATTTGTAAAGGAGATATGGCGACAGTCGTTGGTATATTTGAAGAGCATTTTAAAAATAAAAAATCATTACCAGTTGTTAGACCTGGTTCGCAAACAAGAAGATTTACTCATGTTAAGGATACGGTTAACGCATGTTTAACCGCCTGGAAAAAAAACAAAAATAAACATTACAGTGTGGCAAGTAATAAATCTTATAGCATTATTCAACTTGCGAAATTCTTTAATAAAAAAATTAAATATTTACCAGAAAGAGAAGGAGAACGTTTTTCATCCACATTAACACGTATGAATTTTAATAATAAAATTATAAAATTAAGAGCAAAAATTAGACTTCAGGATTATATAAGTAAATTTTTAACAGAAAATCTTTAACTCTTCTTTACAAATACTAATTTAATATATATTTAAAACTCATATGAAAGTTGTAAGTTCGCTTAAATCTTTGAAAAAAAGAGATATTAACTGCAAAGTAGTTAGACGTAGAGGTAAGTTATACGTAATAAATAAAAAAAACCCTAAGTTTAAAGCAAGACAGGGTTAGTTTTATGGATATCAATTCTCAAAAAGAAACTTGGTCCCATTTTAAAAAATTAACTCTTTATATATCTATTACTATTATTTTTATTCTAGTCTTGATGGCTATTTTTTTATTGTAAACTGTTATCATGATCATCGGATCAGTAATTGAAAATGATAATAGTGAAAAAAGAATAGCAATTTCTTTAGAAGTATTAAAAAAATATATTTTAAATGGGTTTTCTGTTCAGATAGAAAAAGATTTTGGAAAAGACTCTAATATTTCTGATGAAGAATTTAAAAAATTGGGAGCTGAAATTTCTAGTAAAGAAGATATTTATAAATCATCTGATATCATTATTAAAATAACCTGCCCTAATGAATCTGAGATTGATTTAATTAAAGATGGCGCCATATTAGTCGGCAGCTTTTTTCCTCACTTAAATAAAGAAAAAATTAATAAACTTTTAAAGAAGAATATTAAAATATTCTCATTAGAATTATTACCAAGAATAACAAGGGCCCAGTCCATGGATATACTATCATCACAAGCAAATTTATCAGGATATAAAGCGGTTATAGATTCAGTTTATGAATTTAATAGAGCAGTACCTATGATGATGACCGCAGCAGGAACAGTAACACCTGCAAAATTTTTTATAATAGGAGCGGGAGTTGCTGGACTACAAGCTATCGCAACTGCTAAAAGATTGGGAGGAGTTGTATCTGCTAC
>Ga0209085_1001003_pt1 | contig 18488 bp, 17 predicted proteins | sample C_131016_EF_Meta_FD_187310 | JGI IMG/M metagenome (GOLD analysis project Ga0209085, IMG submission 187310) | Freshwater microbial communities from Lake Croche, Canada to study carbon cycling - C_131016_EF_MetaG (SPAdes) (version 2) | ecosystem: Environmental > Aquatic > Freshwater > Lake...
AAGGCGTCCTGGACAACCTCTGATGCATCAGCATCGCTTCGAAGAATTCGACGGGCTTGAGCGATAAGTGATGAGCGGTTTTGGGTATACAGGGCGGATAAATCAGAAACAGACCACGCAGCAACAGTCGCTGGGGCCTGAGCCTTCTTACGAAGTGACACTTTGATTTCCCGCTTTCGATGAGCCAACGTCTTGACCCCTCTACTTAGTAAGACACCAAAGAGGGGTAAATGTTGCTCCTAAATTAGCCCAACTTCGAGAAATCTCGCAAATTTCAATTTTAGGGCTTAAATCACATTCTAAACACGGTTTAATCCATCTCTAATAACTCGACTGCAAATTGAATATAATTATCTCTTTAACTTAAAACTCGAACTAATTGTATTAATTAAGACTAAAGCTCTCTAGTAAGAAGTAAATGTTTGGTGGGCGTAAATCGCTGTATAGCCCGTGAAGGCATACAGATCATATCCATTTTCATTTAGTAGATCATATACTTCAGAAATTTTCTCCTTTGGTAGCTTCAGCTCTTCCACTAAAATGATGCTAGGAGTAAAGGTTTCAAAGTTTATGCCTTTGAGTATTTGCAACTCATAACCTTCTGTATCTATAGAGAGAACTATAAGTGAATTTATATCAACTATTTTAATTATTGTATCAAAATTAATTATTCTGACTGGATAAGAAGATTTAAAGTCAAGACCGGCGGCCAACCTTTTCCTATAAAGTAATTCATCAAGTGTTGAATACTCATAGCTTTTAAACTCATAAAAAGTGCCGTTGGATTCTTTAACAGAGACTGCACCTAAGATTGTTGAATCACGAGGCCTCAGATAACGTGAATATTTTATATTTCGCCGAATTGGATCAATTAGTATTCCATTCCAACCTCTTCGATAGAAATAATATGTATTCGAATACCAGATGGGGTGTCCAGATCCAATATCTATGTAGACACCTTTTCTTTTTCCTAGCATTTGGTTTAAAATCATATCCTCACCGGTTTGAGAATAGAATTTTGGAAACAAAAACCTTGCAGTATAAAAAATTTTTAAAAATTTTTTAAATTGCACTAGGACACTGCTATGTAACATTTGTTTTACTTATGAAAGATGTGTAATTGTCTACATGAAAAGCTACACATAATTGAGCGCTTGTCAGCAAATACATATTAAAACTGTATCATATAGTGTCAAAATAAGAAGTTGCTGCTTAAAAACTTTTTTAACTTTTTTTGCCATAGGATTACTATCATTAATTTAATAAAATATAATGATTTTTCTAACTGGGGATAAATTATTTGGAAAGATTTTGCTCGTCTTCATTGATGGAAAATTTCTTGGCAGGATAAAAATATCTCGAAGAACTTTAATTACCCACTATTTTGGAACTCCATAAGTCCTGATTATTTAACATTAAATCCAGAAATCATTAGGAAATTATGTGGATTCTTCAGAATCAACAGTAGTAATATTCTATAAATAGGTGGCACTGTCGCTAGCTTCAAAAAAGTGAGCCCGCTCGGGCTCGAACCGAGGACCCAAAGATTAAAAGTCTTTTGCTCTACCAACTGAGCTACGGGCTCATGCTATCAAATTTTCTTGATCCGATCATTCCCTATTTACTTCGGTGGCGCAAATCCTTTCTACTAGTGTTTATGAGAAGTTCTATTAATAGCCTTTAGCAACTTTGGGTCTTTGTATATTCGCTTTATTTTCTGTAAAAAACTTCGCTTCGGTATTGGTAAATCACCTTTTGAATGATCTTCAAAGAGTCTGAAGTGTCGCCACCATATTTCGTTTGCATACCTATCTCCTTGATGCCTGACAATGCTACCTATTAACGGAAGTAAGGATTGAGATCCAAAGCCAACTACCGTTCGCGAAGAATACCCCTTAGGTATTTTTTCTGAGATTAATCCGAGTGCCGCAGTGGCTGCTGTATCCCAAATAAAATAATGCTTGTGTCTTGCAGACTTTAACTTAGAACTTTCTGAAGCCACATACTCTTTAGCTAATTCTAAGTCTAAAAGTATCATTGCACAGTATGGGTTTTTTACTTCAATATACTTCGAATCAGCATCAATCTGTAAACTACTATCAGAAATTTTTGGTAATCTCTCGAAAGAATCAGAGTTTATCCACTCACCATTATTATCGCTCCATTCTGCTCGCAAGAACGAAGGTATTAATCCATGGCTGCGTAACTTGGCACGATGCTCAATGAAATAACTTAAGTTTGCCTCCGTAAATAATGCATCATCTTCCAGATAAAGAAAATATGATTGCACTTGCGCATTACTTACATCACGGAATAGTTCATTTTTATGAGCCCAAGTCAACAAGTGTGGTTCAAAAACACCTTCATCGTTTAATAAAGAATCGTTTGAGATCTCAAAAATCTCAGAAGTACAATTGACTGCATTTCTTGCTTTGATTGGTTTAGTTGCATTTGAGATACTATTTTGAGAATAATTAGTAAATATCTTTATATGTAGATTCTTGACGCTTATATAGGAAAGTTGTAGTAGGAGTTCTGCTAAATACCTCAGTCTAGCTTTTTTCTGATCTTTAGGAGATTTATCGTTATAATAAAAAGTAATATACACATATAGTGAAATATCTTTAGTATTCAGCATATTAACCTCCATATAAAGATTTAATCTATAATTTGTTAAATTTTTCGAACCTTAAGTGTAAGTCAAATTTATCATAAAATTGGATTAAATTTAAAAGATCGAAAGATGAATTATGAACATTGTAATTAACTTGCGTTAGTATAACATGGCGTTTCAAGAAAAGCTGTTATGCCAGAAAAAGGAAGTTAAATGAATTTAGCCGCTCTTATAATCGGTTATTCGCGCCCAGCTGGGATTTTGAATTTGCTAAAAAGCTTAACTTTAAATGGAGTAACTAGAATATATATTTCAATTGATGGGCCAAAAAATGCTCGTGACATAAAAAACCAGCAAATAATTCAAAAAGTGATCGCCGCCTATTATAATGATGAAAGTATACAAATTAAGGTTTTAAAACAAGAAATAAATTTGGGTATAGCGGTTGCTGTTATAGGTGCTATAGATTGGTTTTTCTCACAAGAGGATTACGGTTTGATTCTGGAAGATGATCTTTTAATAAGTCCAGATTTTTTAAACTTTGCAAATTTATGCCTAGAAGAATATTCAAATGAGCCTAACGTTTGGATGATTTCAGGTTCACAATTACTTTCTGGATTAAGTTCGAAATCAGAAACTATTTGGGTTAACTATCCTATGATTTGGGGCTGGGCGACTTGGGCAAACAAATGGAAGGAAATGCGCTCATCCTTGATTGAGGACAAAAAAACTACATTTTCTCAATCATTCACCTATCGTTACCCGTACTGGAAAGTTGGCGCTGAACGGGTGCTCTCTGGCAAAGTTGATACTTGGGATACTCCACTAGCTTTTGAATTCAGAGTACAAAATAAGTTTTGCATTTTGCCTCCTTTAAATTTAGTTTCAAATATAGGATTTGATGAAATGGCCTCTCATACAACCAAAATGGAGCATGGGGTTGGAACACCAATTGAAAATGTTAAAAAACAAATTATTCTCACCTTAGACCCAGAAATTAAACAAGTTAAAAAATTCAACCTAAACTTGGAATCTAGAATTTTTAATATAAGATTTCGACATTTATTTTTACCATATATTGCATTTCTATTTGATAATTTTAAATTTCCAAAAAGAACTCGAAAGGATTTTCTCAGGGAAAGACTTAATTTGTTCAAAGTCCCATAAGAGCTGCTTGGCTCTGAAAATTCGGTATCGCAGATTTAACTTCCTCGAATGTACCTACAGAAAGAATTTTACCTTGCTCAATATAAACTATTTTATCTGATTTTTTTACAGTAGAAAGTCTATGTGCAATTAAGATGACAGTAACTTGTCCTCTTAATCCGTAGATAGCTTCGGAAACATCTGACTCTGTTTGTCCGTCTAACGAACTAGTTGCCTCGTCGAGTACAATCAGTTTCGGCTTCAAGTAAAGCGCGCGCGCAATTCCTAGTCTCTGTTTTTGCCCTCCGCTTAGTTTAGATCCGGCTTCTCCAACACTACTATCCAAACTGAAATTATTTTCATGAAGAAAGTTTTCTAATTGCGCGACTTTAAGCGCATCAGCTACTAAACTGTCGATTTGTTCACTTACTGGAAACCCCATAGCAATATTACCTTTTATCGAATTATTGGTAATTTTTGTTTCTTGGGGAACATAAGAAATGGCCCCAGGCCAAGCATTTATTGCCTGAAGGGGAGAAACTCCTGATATTTTTATAACACCAGAGTTTGGTTTGAGAATTCCAAGCATAAGGTCTATTAGTGTTGATTTACCAGCTCCAGATGGGCCGACAAATGCAATTACTTCCCCGGGATTAACTTCAAGGCTGGCATTAGTAATTGTAGGAATAAAATTTCCAGGGTAAGTATAGCTAACTTTATCCAAAACGATTCGAGGATCAAAACCATTGTGTACTGAATTAAGCGACACCGTAGAAGAATCTAATGAAGAATCATGATTTTCCAAACTTTTAATTAAATTCAAAACTCTATCAACTGATCCAAAACAACTCTTTATGGCTAAGAAACCACTTTGAATTCTAAGTACAGCAGGGGCCAATCTGCTTGAAGCAGCAAGGAAAACACTCAATGCAGTTACAGCACCGGTTGCATCTTTAATAATGAATTGAATTGCACAGATAAAAATAGATCCCATAACTAATGTAATCTCCATAACATACTTGCTTAGATTGGGAATAAATGCTAACTCTGCCGAACTATAAGCTTGCTCCAATCTTAAACCTTTAAGATAATTACGATAAAAACCTAGTCGATTTCTAACAAATAATTCCCTGAATGAGCTTATAGCCTCGAGAAATCTCTCACTGGTTTCGATTAAAAGGGAAACTGTACTTTCCGAAAGAAATTCTATCCGTTTTTGAACCCGAAAATAAAGTGCGATAGATACTGAAAGAAATATTAGCAAGGTAAAAAACGCCATTACTTTATCGATTGATAAAATTCCAACAAATAAAATTACTGCCAAAATTAAATCTGTAAATAGGGCAAGTATGGACGCTATCAGAGTTAAATACAAAACATTAACTCCGGTTGTCACTGCATAGAGATTTTCCTGTGCACTGCGTTTATGTATAGTTAATAAATCTTTAGAAAGTAACTTTGAAATCAATTCACTAGAAAGTAGCGCGGCTTTCGTGCTTAGATAATTCAGAATTTTACGTGCGAAAATAACTGAAAGAAGTGTTCTACTAACTAAGAGCACTGCTGAAATAGCCCCCAATATTGCAACTTGCTTCTGAAAACTAAAATTGTCTAGCCCAAACGAAACAAGTAAAGTTCTGACATTGCTTCCGGGGGGAAGGGACCTAATACCGTTGAGCGAAATTACAGCAATTACACCAACTAGTAGAACTCCAATTAGGTCTAAAATACCCAAGAGACTTTGAAGAATTGTTATAAAAAATAACTTTTTTTTATCCTTATTAGTTAAAACACTAAATGCATCTCTTATGACTCTTTTTTGATAATTAGCTTCAATCTTTGAAATCATAATCCTCCATAAACTTATCTGTTTATTCTAATCCATTGGGGTGGGATTAACTCATTTGGCTCATCCATCGCAACAAACCAAGGCTTTGGTGCAATAATCGGCGGATTTTCTGAGTAAGATAGAAATGAACTCCACCAACTAAAAGTAGAGTTTCCAATTATGTATCCACTTCCATAGCGCATTTTTTCAAAAGTAACTGCAGAAGATTCTCCTTGCCCATCCATCCAACGACTAATTGAAAGATAACTTTCGGGAATAAAACTTTTTGCCGCTTCTGTATCATCAGAAAATACATGAATTGTCTTAAAATTATGCTTTTTCATCATTATTAATATTGCATTTGAATAATAGTCTTTTGACAGCAACCCAAAATTTGGTTCGTTTTGGTAGTCACCTAATCTGACGTGCACGATCAATGGTTTTTCGAATCTACAAAGGGCTTTGTATAAATTTATTGATTGGCTTGATATGGTTAGCCCACTCAAAATAGATTTAACATTCAATTCAGAAGCGTACTTGTAACTTTGAAAATATCCAATCATATAATTAGAATGTTTAGCAAATTGGATAGGTTCAAAACCAATTTCTCTCGCTGTCCACACTTTTATAATTTTTCTGAAGTAAAGACTCAGCATTACCGACTGGATGGAAATTAAAAGAAATCTGGGAAAATAATGCTGACTGCGTGTTTTAGATCCTAAGGAAAGCATGACAATTCGCCCCGTTACTTTTTCTATTAAAACCTTAAATGGTGCTCGTATACGGATATTCGAATATTTATCTGATTTAAAACTAAGCACATCTGCATTGCCAGAATAATTCCTGCGAATATTACCGGAGGATTCATCTAACACTAATCTACAACCATGTCTAGTGGAATGATTCAGTCCTGCAGCTAATTGAAATAATTGATTTCCTAAACCTCCCATTAAGTGCACATAACATTCTAAGTTATTTTTATTTTTAAATTGCATAAATTAGATATTTCTTAACACATAATAAATAAACTTAATACAAGATTTATATTCGGCTACTGAAATAGAAAAAGTGAGTTTTGCTAAAAATTTAAGAGCCTGCAGTTTTTGAAGAAAACTACCATTTATAAATAAGGTGATTATTTGGCGTAATACTAACAAATTCTTTAAAGTTCTATATTTTTTAGGAAATGTTTCTAGAGCAAGTTCTAATCTAATAACAGATACGAGGTCAATAATTTTATCCCTAGAGCCAGTTAAGGAATTATCTGTACCAACTCTATACCTATAAAAAACTTCATTTGTGAATTCAATTGTGGGCTCTAACGCTAGAATTTTAATTAAATAATACTGATCCTCTCCCAATGACAAATTTGGAAATTTTATTTTTGAAATAAGATTACGCTTAATTATCCATCGCCAAATCCCTGGATCGCTTGCAATTGCTTCCCATTTCTTATTTGTATTAATCTGTAAATCTATAGTTTTTCTGTTCATTGAATTTATGTTTTCAACTTCAAAAGATCCAATTAGAATCTGTGAATCGAAATCAACTTTTGCTAAAGAACTCATAATATTCGTTAAAAATGGAAAATCATCACAGTCACAAAAAAGAATCCATTCACCTGAGCATGATGAAATACCCAAGTTTCGACTTGACCCAGGATTTCTATCCTCGCATTGTAAAATTTTATAGTTAGATTCTAAATATTTTTCACATAACTCATGCATTTTTTGAAAGGCATTAATTTCATTAGTGTCTAGCACAAATACATACTCGGTATTCATATTATATGAATCGTTAATTATTTTTTTGAGATTGTTAAAGTTTAATGCAAAATTACCAATTGGAACTATAATTGATAAGAGCATTTGTTTTAATCAATACTTTATAAATTAATTCGTGTTTTAAAATCAGAAATAGTAAAGTGCAACCCGGAATTCAAATCTGTTGTAGGTTCCCATTCTAAAAGTTTATTTGCCAAAGTTATATCTGGTTTCCTCTGTTTGGGATCATCTTCAGGTAACGGTAAATAAATAATTTTTGAATTAGAATTTGTTAATTCAATTATTTTATTTGCCAATTGCATAATTGTATATTCGACTGGATTACCTAAATTGATTGGTCCAGTTATTTTTTTATCAGCAAGTAAAAGTTTGATCAATCCATCGACTAAATCTGATACATAGCAAAAGGATCGCGTTTGCGAACCATCACCGTAAATTGTGATACTTTCATTACGAATTGCTTGCACTATAAAATTGCTAACTACTCTCCCGTCATTAAATTGCATACAGGGCCCGTAGGTATTAAAAATTCTAGCAATTTTTATCTCTAGATTATATTGCCTAGCGTAATCAGAAAATAAAGTCTCGGCTACTCGTTTCCCTTCATCGTAGCAAGACCTCACACCTATTGGATTCACATTACCAAAATAAGTTTCAGTTTGTGGTGTTACTTGAGGGTCACCGTAGACTTCACTAGTTGATGCTTGAAGGATTGGAATATTAAGTCTTTTTGCTAGGCCTAACATATTTATCGCGCCAAGAACACTTGTTTTAGTTGTCTGAACGGGGTGCTTTTGATAATGAAGCGGTGAAGCAGGGCATGCTAAATTCATTACAGCATCTACTTCTAGATACAAGGGAAAGGTTATGTCATGCCTTATGACTTCAAAATTATCGTTATTAGTTAAATCCTCAAGGTTTCGTTTACTACCAGTATAAAAATTGTCAACTACCACAACTTCATGGCCCAATTTGATCAACTCTCGCGTTAAATGTGAACCAACAAATCCAGCTCCACCAGTGACGAGAATTCTCAATTTTATTCCCCTTTTTACGAGACGCAGCAAAGTATAGTCACAGATCTTCTACTTTACCATTAATTGGAAATATATTTTCGCTTCAAATAATGATTAATTTTGCGCACAAAGGTTAAGGGTGGAGAATTATACATGTATTCAAGTAACGTACCTTTTGATAAATTATTAATAATTAGTTCAAAAAATAATTTAATGCTAAATTCATAGTAAACTTTGTTCCTAGATGACAATGATACTAGGCGGCCGATTTCACTATGCCATTTTGATGAAAATATCTTTTTAGATTTACTATGTATATGCAAATTATATATTTTTAAATATTTATCATTATTCTGATATAAAAGTTCAGATCTGTTTACAAACTGAAGTGAGTACTCACTTGGTTGTATAAAAGTTCTCATCTTCTTTATTTTTTCTGTTTCAAAATATTTTGTAAAGCCAAAATTATTCCTAGGATCAATTCCCGTTAGCCACATGCCGATTGGTAGTGAATCAAAAATGCCCTCAAATTTTGCATTCAGTTTTGTTGCTGAATCTACATTTGGATTTCTGAGGTTTTCAAAATTCGGGTTAGATGTAGGTAATAAAAAATATCTTGCCGGAAACGAGTTCCTTAATTTATGCAATGCTTGCATATCTGTCAATCTAGGATTGGATAACAGCATTGACATTAAATGCTCAGTAAACTCTAAATTTTTCTCTAGACTTGGAAAATACATCAGACTTGCAATATCTGAAGTATCATCATAAGGCAGCCAAGCTATATTTTCGATATTTAAAAAATTTGTGAAAGGAAATGAAGGAAATAATAAAACATCCGATTCAACGTGAATAAATTTTGATTCCGGATTTTCAATGAATGCAAATTTAATCGCGATTAGGCGCTCAAGTGTATATCTCCAATATCCTTCACGAAAATCAAGATCAAAATTGCTTGCACTAAATAATTTATCCACTTCTTCTTCTGGAGTATAGACGATACGATTTACATAATTTGGTAAATCATTCTCCAAAACAGAATCTTCAGAAATTATACAGTGGATATTTATATTTGGAAACATACTACGTATTAATTTAATATTTTGAATTAAATGTTCAGATTTTGCAAGGCCCAACTGGACAAATAGTAATTCTATTTTATCTTGGGTAGTTTTTGAATTAATAACATTATTCAGGCTCTGATTCATAACAGCCCTACTTTAGCATTAAAGCGATATAGTTAGTCGTCTCTATATAATTTGAAAGTATGAGGAATATGTCGGAAAACTTTTCAAATGAATATGACTATTTGGCTGATGAATTTAACGATCATATACCGTGGAGTTACAGTAGAAGTATAAAAATAAAATTATATAAAATTCGGTACAGTAGGACAGATGCTTCTCCATATCTGTCTGGCGATTCTTTTGCGAATCTAACTGACTATATTGTGTATGGAATAAAGAAAACTGATAATTTAAATTTAACCAAATTGCGGGAAGCGAACTCAATATTTGTCCCAGGTGACTTAGTTCATAAATTCCTTGAGGAGAGCTCTGGGCATGTACGCGCAAAAATATTGATAACTGGGAATAGTGATCAGAATTTCTCTAACCTTCTTCCAATTTCAAAATCCTTCAGTCGTTGGTATTGCCAAAACAATGCGGTCTTAAATTCTAAATTAATAAAAACACTACCTATTGGTTTGGAAAATTCAAGGCTTGGAAGGATCAAACTTTTAGGTTTGAACCAAAAAAAATTCACGAATGCGAGAATTGATCAAATTCTTGTTCCTCCTATGAGCATAACTAATAAAATACGTATTTTTGCAATGAATGAAGCTTTGAAATATCCTAAAATATTCAAAGTTCAAACAAAAATGATAGATGAAAAAGATTATTCGAACTTAACTAGAATGTATCGTTTCATTCTATGTTGCGAAGGAAATGGATATGACAGTCACAGAGTTTGGGAAACCTTATACCGTGGTTCTTTCCCTGTGCTTTTGAATTCAAAATGGGCACAAAGTCTTAAATATTTGAATTTGCCAATTTTGATCATTAATTCCTTCAAGGATGTAAACCAAAAAATATTAACTAAATTTGCCACTGAGTACAGCGATTTCGAGCCAATAAAAACTGAATGTTTATGGACGCCATATTGGAAAGAGTTGATCAATAATGATAAAAATTTTTAGCAAATTGTATTAATCTAAAAATACAATTGATTTTGAATACAAGTAAAAATTAGATTGTTAATTTTGTTTTAAACATTTTTTGTGTTCTTAATTTTATGAAACTAGTCACTACAATTCGATTTTTCACAAAATATAGGTAAAAGGATTCGCTTGAATTCATAAATTCAGAAAATTCATTAGAACATACTTTAAGGTAAAAACGTAATTTCTTATGAAATATTTTTTCCTGGAAGAAATCATGAACTAATCTCATCCTAATTGATGCTGTTTTTGGATTAAATGAGTTCTTCATACGGACATGAAAAGTTGGAATAAAAAAATGTGTTGAGTGCAAATTATTACGTGCGATTCGCAATATTTTCACATTCTTTTTTTGTAAAAAGTGTGAGATGGCTAGGTCGTCAAAAATGTTAAAGTAATTTTCTGGGTCTAATTCAGCCACTATTTTAGCAACATTTTTTGAAAGGAATATTCCTGTTCCAGAAATATATTCAAAACTTTTAGCTAAATTTAATCCATTTTGACTACTTCGATCTATATATCCGCCAGCAAAATCACTTTTATATCTAGGATGATTTAACTCAAGAATCAATTTCTTGGGTTCAAAATATGTTGATACATTGGTTCTAATTAAGACATCAAAATCTAAATGTTCTAAAACAAATTGAATCCCAAGAATTGTTTTTCTAAGAATAAATAAGTACTCTTCGCGGCAAGGCACAAATAAAACATTATTCTCAAATTGGTAAAAATCATTATCCCAACCACGCAAAAATATTACACTTATATTACTTGGACAATTACTTATCCAAGTATCAATTTGAGTTTGCATATCATTTTCATGCACAAAATTATTACTTGCGAGGACTAGAATTATAACTTTCATAAAAGTTTATTTCCTTAAGCGCAGATCAAAGTCAAAATAATGATTAAAATTTCCCCCACTTAGGTCTCGACTAGAGAGAATGTGCTTTCCAGGGCGCCACGGAATACCTAGTGTTGTATCAAAAGGATTTACTACATATTCTTTTTGAAAATTGAATTGGGTCTGAAGTCCATATTGAACTGTGGCTTCATTAGAAATTACCTGATATCCATGACCGAATCCATCAGGGATCATGATTGTTTGACAATTTTTCGAGTCAAGTTCGAAAACATCATGAAATCCAAATGTTTCTGAACCTTCTCGAAAGTCAATTACTACATCGAGAATTTTACCGGAAGTGCAGTTAACAAATTTTATTTGTGGGTTATCCGTAGCGCTAAAATGTATGCCTCTTATTACGTTATTTATATTTCTTGCGGTTAGTAGCTGACTAATTTTGAAATCCACAAAATTGTCAGGAACTGACTTGGCATTAAACCATTCATATATTGAACCCCGACTATCGCTGTAATTCTCAGCCTGATAGATCCAGACATCTTTAAGAACTGAACTTTCTGTGAATTTTTCCATTATTTGAATGATTCTTGTGTTTTTAGGAATTGATGCAAAGATTTTTGCCATGGGACAAATTCAGTGTCAAATGCAACCGATTCACTCCCTAATGAAAGCAGTGAATACCGTGGTCGGATTGCGGTATTTGTATCAATTAAGGTGGTACTTCTTGATATTTTTATTCTAGATGGATTTAAAAATTGAACTATTTCATTTGCAAAATCATACCTAGACGTAAATCCATAGTCTGCAAAATGATAAACATTAGCAACCGGTGGTTCTAGGATGAACCGCTTTATATGTATTGCTAAATCCTTAGTATTGGTGGGTTGACCAAATTGATCATCAACAATTTGTAGTGGTAAATTTTTCCTAATTGCGCTTAGTACATTACCCATAAATTTTCCGCCGAATTCTCCATAAAGCCACGATGTGCGAATTATCCATGAGTTTTTAAAATAATTCTTTAATAAAATTTTTTCGCCGCCTTCTTTACTACGACCATACTGATTTATTGGATTAGGCTCAGAATTAGCCTGAAAAAAAATAGGCTCTGGGCTTGAGAATACTGCATCGGTTGAAATATGTAACAATCTTGTTTCTGTATTCTCAGACGCCTGTGCCAATACTCGCGGACCTATGGTATTGACTTCGAATGATTTATCGACGTTTTGTTCAGCCAAATCTACGTTTGTGTATGCTGCGCAATTTACTATCCAATCTGGTTTATGATACTTAACAATTCTGTTCACTTCGGCATAATTTGTAACATCCATCTGAATTTTAGTTACAGGGATTATCTCGAAGTTATCAATTTTAAAACACCTAAACAACTCTTGACCCAATTGGCCACCTGCTCCAGTGACTAAAATTTTCATTAGCTTATTTTTTATCATCCTTTAAAGGGCGCCACCAGGATTCATTTTTTCTATACCATTCTATTGTTTCACTAATTGATTCTTGGAATATTCTTGAAGGTTTATATCCACAATTAATGGCGATCTTTTCATAATTGACAGAATATCTAAAATCATGACCCTTTCTATCTGGCACAAAATTGATATAGCTATCATTCTTGCCCAACGAGCTAAGTAATAATTTTGCTAAATCTAAATTATTTAACTCTGTCCCGCCGCCAATATTATAAATTTCTCCTGGAATCCCTTTTTCAATAATGCAATTTAATGCATCACAGTGGTCTAAAACATGCAACCAATCCCTTGAATTTAAACCATCACCATATACTGGAATTCCATTCCCATCGATTAGATTAGTTATGCTAAGCGGGATGAATTTTTCAGGAAATTGAAATAGACCAAAATTATTCGAGCATCTAGAAACAAAAATAGGTAGTCCATAAGTTTTCCAATACGAAAGTGCAAGTAAATCAGAACTTGCTTTTGAAGCAGAATAGGGGGAATTTGGGGCAATTAATGAATTCTCTGTCCAAGAACCGGTTGAGATTGATCCATAAACCTCATCAGTAGAGACATGTAAGAATTTTTCGATTTTTAGCTCGTAGGCGGCTTGCAAAAGTACAAAAGTTCCAAGAACATTTGTTGAGACAAAATTTTCAGGATTTTCTATAGAACGATCAACGTGTGATTCAGCCGCAAAATGGACTACAGTATTTACTTTGTTCATAACTTCATAAACTAATTGAGAATTTCTAATATCACCCTTTATAAATTTTACCCGTTTATCGGTAAGCGCTTGGGCTAAATTAGCCAAGTTGCCAGCATAAGTTAAAGAATCTAGGATTATAATTTCATTCCAATTAGACTCTTGAGAAACTAAATTGTTGACATAGTTAGAGCCAATAAAACCCGCTCCTCCTGTGATTAAAATTTTCATAATGAGGCCACTTTACACAAAGAATCATGCATTTGTAACGCTATAATTTAAACATGAAAGGCATTATTCTGGCCGGTGGGACAGGCAAGCGATTGTGGCCAATAACTTTGGCAACGAGTAAACAGCTTCTTCCAATTCATAATAAACCATTAATTTACTATCCGATCTCAATCTTAATGCAATCCAATATTAGAGAAATAGCAATAATTACAACAATAGAAGATAAAGTTTTGTTCCAAAAGTTACTTGGAGATGGATCACAATTTGGATTGAAATTTTCATATTTAGTACAAGAAAACCCTGCTGGCATTGCCCAAGCCTTTATTATTGCGAAGGACTTTATAGGTGATGATAATGTAGGTTTAATTTTGGGAGATAATCTCTTTTATGGATCTGGACTATTTGAGATTTTACCAAAAGGATTAACTGAAAAAGGCTCAAAAATTTTTACATATCATGTTTCTAATCCGTCAGACTATGGAGTGCTGACCATAGATGAGAATAAAAAACCTATCATGATTGAAGAAAAACCTAAGAATCCTAAATCAAATTTAGCCATAACTGGTTTATATTTTTTTGACAATAGAGTAATTAAATATGCTGAAAAAATAAAACCTAGTGCAAGAGGCGAATTAGAGATAACTGAGATTATGCAAATCTACTTAGATAATGATGATCTACACTTCATAAATTTGCCTGCAGGTACTGCTTGGTTAGATACTGGAACTCCGAATTCACTGAGCGATGCGACGCAGTTTGTGCGTGTTATGGAGGACCGGACCGGTAAGAAAATTGCTTGTCTGGAAGAAATTGCATTTGCGAATGGGTGGATCAATAGACAAAATTTAATCGATAGAATTAAATATTTTAATGGTAGTAGCTACGGAAATTATCTAGAATCAATTTTGGTTTAAAGTCTACACATACACCCGTATTGAAAACTAAATTTTGAACATCATTAAAAATTATAAGAGATTTACCAAACTAATTTCTGGAAAATAAGTAAGGAATTGGTCATTATTATTTGTTCTACACATTTTCACTTTTCGGAAAATTTCTTCGCGAAAATTCCACGCTGGGCAAATAATCAAAACTGGAGACTCAATTTGGCTCAAAGTTTCTGGATTCGAGACTAAACATCCACCAGCCGGTGATCGCCTTCCAATTTTTTGAGGGGTATCATCAAAAATATAATCTAGTTTTATCCCCGAAAAGTTGATGAAAGTATTACCTTTTGCCGCAGCACCATATGAAACTATACTGTAATTGTTTTCACGGAATTCTTTAACGATATTTTTTACTTTTAGAGCACAATCCTCGGCGGTACTTGAAAAATTTTTATACAGTTTCTCTGTATAAAACCCCATTTGCTCTTCATACACCTCGCGGTCAATTGGTAAATTGGATGGAGGTGATTTAGTGATCTCCCACAAATATGAACCACCATGAATTGGAACTATTGTTGCGTTCGCAAGATATAAACCTGATCGCTCTAAAAGAATTTTCATAGACTTAATATTAAAAAAACTAATGTGTTCATGATAAACAGTGTCAAATTGTCCAGTTAAAAACATGTCAGCCTGAGAAGTTTGGATATAGATTCGACCATTTTCTTTCAAACAATGCTTCATACCTAAGAGAATTTCTAATGGATCAGAGGTATGAGCAAAAATATTCATAGCAACTATAGCGTCGAAATCTGACGCAATTACTTTAGCAACAGATTGATTAAAAAATGAAGGAATAGTTAATATACCAGCGGCCAAAGAGCTTGGTATTAAATTAATTGCTGGGTCAATACCAATACTTGCCCAATTTGTTTTTAAAAACTTTACAAGAAAAGATCCATCATTTGATCCAATATCTAGAATTTTACCGCTCGATCCAAATTCTAGAAGAATTTTATTTGCTAATACATCAAAATAGTTGTCTAAAGTTTCTGATGTGGAACTAACATATGAATATTCTCGAAATAACCTAGAAGGATTGACTGACACACTTATTTGCGAATGGCTACAGCTAAGACAGTGCATCAACTCAAGTGGATATGTTTCGAATTCCTCATTTGAATCAACAAAATCATTTGCTAATGGTTGATTCCCGAGATCTAATAAACTTTTCAAATTTTTACCGTTACAAGCCACACAGTTAACTAGCCTGGTGTAATTTGTACCTTGAACCATTTTTTCAACTTTCATGATTTAGTTAGTATTGACAAAATGAAATTAAATCTAATCAATTATATCCTATGCTCCGCTAATAAAGTCATTGAAAGAAGCCTTTGTTAACCTGTCCCTTATTGCAAGAGCAAATTCGCTTCCGCTCGGTGGTAAGACGATAATTCTTGTTAAACCTTTTCTATCTGCTAATCGTAGTGCCTCATACATTTGAAATGAGTACTGCTCTATTGTTTCTGGTGCAGCAAGTCTGATTGCTTCAATAGGTGTTGGAAATTTTGCTAATGCTATGAATCCATCTCCTGGTTTTGTTTTGCCACCAATTACTACTTTTGCTTTTGGTGAATAGTGAGATAAAAGCATACCTGGTGCCTTAATGTCACTTTCAACATCAACTAAGTTAACGATTGAACCAAGTAGTCTAGTAATCATGCTGGGAGTTATTGCTCCCGGTCTTAGAACTTTTGGAACGTAAGATAGGCAACTAATTATTGTGGATTCAACCCCTAATTCACTTTGTCCTCCTTCAAGAATCATATCTTGGGTGTTTAGTAAATCACCAAGTTCATCTTTGACCGCTGTGCTTGTAGTTGTTGACACCGAACCAAATTTATTTGCACTAGGTGCTGCAATACCTAATCCACCTAACTTTTCAAACTCATTTAGTAAATCAAGTGCTATAGGATGTTTAGGTACTCTAATGCCAACATTTACTTGTCCTCCGGTTATAAAATTTTTAGCGAGATTGCTTCTTTTAAGTATCAAGGTCATAGGTCCTGGCCAGAATTCTTTAGAAAGTTTTATTGCATACTCAGGGATTTCAATTGCCCACTTTTCTAATTGATTAATTGATGAGATGTGAACAATTAGAGGGTGATCCGTAGGTCTGCCTTTAACAGAGTAAATTCTGCTGACTGCTTTTTCATTTGTTGCATCAGCACCCAACCCATAAACAGTCTCAGTTGGAAAAGCCACAAGATGTCCATCTTTTAAACCTTTAGCAGCCTTTTTGATTTCATCCGGTGTTGGGTTACTAATTATTTCCATGCGTAAATCATCCCATTTAAGTAGTTTTGATCTGCCCTATTTGACCGATACCCTTCTCCTTCAGGTCCCCATCGTCTAGTGGCCTAGGACGTCGCCCTTTCACGGCGTTAACACGGGTTCAAATCCCGTTGGGGACGCAACGGAGGTTGAAAGAGATTTCAGCTTTCGAAAAGGTAAGACCCAGTAGCGCAGTTGGTTAGCGCGCCGCCCTGTCACGGCGGAGGTCGCGGGTTCAAGTCCCGTCTGGGTCGCGGGGTGCTTCGCTGCACTTTGATTGGCTGAGTAGCTCAGTTGGTATGAGCGAACGACTGAAAATCGTTAGGTCGCCGGTTCGATCCCGGCCTCAGCCACCAGTAATTGATAACTACAGTTAGGTATTAATGAATTCTAAATTAAAAGCACTTAAAGATAAATACTTTGATTACTCAATGCTTCGCTGGGGCATGGTTGGTATCTTTACTACTGCAGTTGATTACTTACTATTTGTTAGCTTATATGGTCCGATTAACTCTGTATTTATTTCAAATTTAATATCAACAGCAGTCGCAACCTCAATTAATTACTACACCCACCACAGATGGACATTTAAGAGTGAGCAAAACCACTCACGATCTGGAGTTAAGTACTTACTTAACCTAACCTTTTGGTGGTTGGTATCAACCTCAATTATTAAGGCACTGGTGGTGCTTGATATTGATCCGAAAATAGCCAAACTTGTGCCACTAATTGTAATTGTGCCAGTAAATTACTTTGTCTTAAATTACATAGTTTTTAAGAAAAAACCTTAAGCATCCTTTGTTCTAAAGAACAAGATAAACAAAACTACCCAAAACAATCCTGCCGTACCGGCTAGGTAACTCTCAGTCGTTGCATTAGGCCGTGAAATAAATATAGCCACAACTCCGAATAATCCTGATAATCCCCAAAGTGATGCTGCTGTCTTCTTTCTTGATAATCCAGCTCTTACTAGACGATGGGATAGGTGATCTTGACCCCCTTGAAATGGAGATAGATGGCGTTTTAGTCGTGAGAAAACTGCAACTGTTGTGTCCAGGATTGGAATAGCAAGCAAAAAAACGGGAGTTAGATAAGAGCCGATTTGAGTATCTGAATCTGGATGTAATCGGATGGTTAATGTGGCAAGTAATACCCCAAGAAATAAGGCACCAGCATCCCCCATGTATATCTTTGCAGGGCTCTTGTTCCATACTAAAAAGCCAAGAGTGGCGCCTGCTGTAACGGTTGAAAGGGCTGCAATTAAGTACTGATCACCATTTAATGCTAGGAAAGCAAGTGCAATTGATGAGATAGCAACAGTTCCAGCCGCCCCACCATCTAAGTTGTCAAAGAAGTTAATTGAATTACAGATTCCAACTACCCAGATAAC
>Ga0209085_1001005_pt1 | contig 18473 bp, 17 predicted proteins | sample C_131016_EF_Meta_FD_187310 | JGI IMG/M metagenome (GOLD analysis project Ga0209085, IMG submission 187310) | Freshwater microbial communities from Lake Croche, Canada to study carbon cycling - C_131016_EF_MetaG (SPAdes) (version 2) | ecosystem: Environmental > Aquatic > Freshwater > Lake...
CGTTGGCAGGAACTTCCCAAGCTCAACTGGCCAACACGATTTGGCGGGGAGATGCGAAATTGACCATTCCAGCCCTCACGCAATATGACGATAATGGGGATCCTTTGCCCTATCCGAAAACAACGACTGGAGTTTCCGTTGTTGTTCCCGTAGAGGTTTGGTTTTGGGACAGCAGCAAATTTCTTGTTGTCTTTCGCCAGCGCGTGTTCGGATCTGACCCAGACCGAGCTTCCCTCCAGCCCTTAATCGGCGAATGGGCGATTCCAACTGCTGCTCGAACAGGCCTATTGGCTAACAAGACGATCGTGCCGTACGGGAGTGGCATCTATGAAAGTCAGACGGGAACCTATGCTCAGGTAGGAAATAAATATTCTTTTACGGCTCAATCTAAGGACACGGCGACGGGCAACAATGAAGGATTCATTTATCCGGGGGCAAAGTATGTGTTAACCGGAAGTTTTGGATTTAGGGGAGCACAGAATCTGATAGGGACAGCTTCCTTTTTGCAGACCCCAAATCCCATCGGTCCAAGCGGAATTTATGTGGCTGGGGTCTCTGTGGCTTCTTTTTCTCTTACAAAGGTATCTCCTACCCCTTCTTCCACCGGCGTAGAGGTTTTTGTCGATCAGCCGTGATAAAAACTTGGTGCTGGTTTTGGACCACGATGCTAGTGGTATGCGGACAGGTCTCCCTGTTTGCTCAGAGTGATTTCGCCAACACGATTTGGGCGGGCACCATAAAGGGATCGACCAAGGAGGTGGCACATTACCAGAATAACGTGAAGGGTGCTTCCGTTACTGGCGCAACTGCGAATCAAATTCCCGCGGAAGTTTGGTTTCCCTCCGCCAACACATTTTGCATCGTCTTTAACAATCGCACTAGTCGTGCAAGCACTCCTGAGGGAAGAAACGGCATCAATGTTTACGATTCCCACCTTTACGATTTGGTGGTGGGGAAAAACCCATGCCCAGCCAACCCCATGCTGACGTATTGGACAGGAACGGGGGGCCGTGGATTTGGTTAAGAAAACACTTTCTGGGACTGCCAAAACTGAGGAGGACGATTCTCCCTGGATGATTGTCACTGCGTCCTATAGTTACAAAAAAGCAGGCAACCGGGAGACCTTGACGATTCAAGGCACTGCCGTGTTTCCCGTTCAAGGCTTGGATTTGGAGGGAGACGGGTGGAAGTTGAATCCAGGGCTTGTTACTTTTAGCGGAACTTTCAACAAAACAGCCAACAGGGTTTCTGTTGAAGGGCTCAAACAGGGGAGTTTGGGGTTTTAATTCATACAGGTTTTTCCCTGCGAATCTTTACACTGGTGACGGGCGCTCGTGATGAGTAGTGGCATGAAGGAATTCCGCCGAGCTAGCTTTGAATCTGCGCTTATCTTTTTTCATAGGTTGGTGTATGTGGACAAGTTGTCTGTCAGCGCAAAGCAAACCTCTGGCGGATACGATCTGGGACGGGAATGCGGAGATCAGCGTCCCCGTGCTGGTTTGAAAAACGAGCGGCCCAGTTCTCCAAGTTCTTCGATTTGCAGGACCAGTCTCCGCAATTAGAAGCTGGCTATTTTTCCAAACGGGACTGAATTTGTTTAGCGGCGTTGCGGGTGCCAAAAAACCACGCGAGGTAGATGAAGTTAAGGGCGGCCCAAAGAGCGATCAGAATCAGGTAGTGTTTGCCACACGGGCCCATCATCGGGATAAGGCGCCAAAGGGCAAAAGCCGCGAGGCCAAGCCAGAGAGCAACCCAGTGGAGGGTGAAAAAGCTGAAAAACCAAAGCGGGGCAGACGGAACAAAGCCGCCGATCTTGGGGGCATCGATTGGATAGAAGTAGATATCCTCGATCTCCGATCCAACCAAGGTGGATTTGCCGAGCACCTGATTCAGGCGACCTTCCACGAAGCGGGCGTGGATGCGGGCGAAGTCGACAAAGTGGAGATAGAAACAGGACTGGGTTCCGGCGGTGATGACGAGCAGTGGAACAAGAGCCAGAGAGACAGGGCTATCCCAAAGCAGGCAGCCGATCACCAGTACGAGAAAGAAATAGAGACCATGGAAGAACTTCTTGTGATAGGCGTACTGCATCTCCCGCATCCGTCGAAGCTGTTCCATCCAAAGAGCGATCTTTTGTTCTGGCTTCACCATCAGGGGATTATGCGCAGAGGGAGTGAAAAGAACAACCTTGTGACTTTCCCTGACGGTAGTTTTGGGAGAAGGTATTTGCATGGAGCCATCGAAAAGTTCCCCAGATTCGCGTCTTCCCGGAATGATTGGGCTGGGGCTTCTCTTGGTTTTGGCTTTGGGCTTTGGGTTGGGGCACCGGTTGGGTTCGGCAGGGCCGGAGCCGGAACGGTTGCCGGCTCCATCGGCTCCGTCGATCTTTCAGCTTCCTGCAAAACTGGTGGTATATCAGGAAGGGCCTGTGATTCCCCAGCTTTGGCTCGACACTTTCTCCAGTGGGCCGGGGTTCCTTAAAATCGACCTCAGAATCTTGAGCAGAAATTCTGACGGAACCTGGCCGACGGATGGAGATGTGTATATCATGAAAGCTCGGTCCTTCTCCGAGGTAAGAAAATCTGTTCCATGGGCCGATTTGACCGGGCAAGTGCCCATCGCTGGAATCAATCCGGTATATCAGGGGCAGTCTTTCGATCCGTTGGGAATCCACAGCCGGCCGTGGCGGATCAGTCCATGGTTTTTCATGAAAAAAGTTCCGTCGGGAACCCCCCACAAGGTGGCTTTTGCTGCTCCAGCCCGTTGGGCAAGTGAACCCCAAAGCTTTTTCCCCAACGAGCCTGACCTGCTTGCGGCCCTCTGGATCAAATCCCAGGGCAAATCGATCAATCTGGGTGGAGAATCGAATCAACAAATGGCCCGGCAACAGGCGGAATCGGTCCTTGCCGGTAAACTGGCTCCCGAGGTGGAGTGCTGGGAAGGGTTGAAGGATGGAAGAGTTCAGCTCACCTATCTCCCCGCGTGGAGATTGGTGCTGGAACCTCAAGCAGGAAATGGTCTTATTCGCTGGTCGGCACTTCAAGCAGGAACGATTGTAGATTTCGAGGTGATGGCGGTTGCCGATGGCTCATCGAGAAAAGAGATGGCGTGCAAGTTTCTCGAGTTTCTCCTGGCTCCTTCTCAGCAGGCGGCTCTGTTGGGGGCGACCGGATTTTTCCCAGTACATTCGAAGCCAGGAATGGAGTGGACGGGGTCGACCCTTGTGATGCCCAGTGGCACTTGGTTTGACCGGAGCGAATTTATTCTTTGGCCATATCCTCAACCGGTGGCGGTCGTGCCTCCTGCATCTGTGACTGAGACGAATCTGCCGGCGGAGAGTGGCGGGGAGCCTAAACCTCAGTAGGCTTTAACCAGGAGATCAGATAAGAAAGAGTCCCAACCGAAAATGAATCTTCAAGATAAAGTCATATTGATTACGGGGGCGGGGTCGGGTCTCGGGAAAGCGCTGGCGATTTCTGCTGGTCAGGCCGGCGGCAAAGTAATCTGTGCTGGACGGAGAAAGGATCGGATCGAGCAAACCGCAGCAGAGGTCACGAAAGCCGGCGGGGTGGGGATGGCGGTAGAAATGGATGTGACGGATGAAAAATCGGTCGCGAAAGGGGTAAAACAAGCGGAGAAAAACGGACCGATTGAAATCTTAATCAACAATGCGGGAATCATTACAGGAATGAAGGCCGTTCAAGATCTTCCGGTTGAAGAGTGGGATAAAATCATGGCCACCAATGTCAGAGGGCCCTATCTGCTGATTCGGGCGATCCTGCCGGGGATGATTCAGCGGGGGGTTGGACGAATTGTGAACATCAGTGCCCCGATCAAGCATTTGCCCAAAGCGTCGGCGTATTGTGCTTCGAAGTGTGCGCTCGACTCACTGACGAAGGCAGTGGGTTACGAATTGAAAGGGGTGGACGTGATCATCAACGCGGTGGAGCCGCCGTTTCTCGATACTGAGATGCACAAGGGCGGAAAAAAGCCGGAGGAGGTGGTGGCGCAGATTTTGGAGCTGGCGGAGTTGGATGCGGGAAGTCAGAGCGGAAGAATTGTGAAGATAGCTTAGGACAGCCAGGGAATTCGTCCCTCGGTCGGTTCAGGTCCCGCGGGTGTGACCGAAGAGTTCGATATGTAGTCGCGGGCAGAAACGAAAGCCTTCTTGTTTGCAAATCTCGACAAGCCATGGGGAGCGGGAGGCGAGTGTTTTTACATCAATGCCCTCAGGCATAAGGAGGATTCGGTCGGAGGGGACAGGGGGAAGGCGGGATAACAGAGTCTTAATTTCGGCCAGATCGTTTCCGTTTGAGACGACAAATTTCAACTGAAACGGATATTTTCGAATCCATTCGGAAATCACTTCGGGTTGTAGGCGGGTAGCTTCGTGCTTCTTTGCCCAAGCTGGGTCGCGGGAAGCAGCAGGGGTCGAGTTGGATAGTTTCGGGCTAATGGAAGCCAGATCACATGGAATTCCGTTGGGAGGGATAGTACCGGCGGTTTCGATGGTGATGTGTTTGCTTTGTTTTTTGAGGGCACCCGCCAGCTCAGTAAGATCGGGGGCAATTATAGGTTCCCCGCCCGTGAGGACGACGTGATTGCAGTTGAACGCCGAAATCTTTTTAAGAATTTCAGACACAGACATTTCTGGTCCTTCCGGCTTCCAAGAGGCGTAAGGGGTATCGCACCAGTCACAACGCAGGTTGCAGCCAGAAGTACGAATAAAGACGGAGGGTGCTCCTGCAAGCATGCCTTCCCCCTGAATCGAGTGGAAGATTTCCGAAATCCGCATGAGGTCAGCTTTCTGAAGCTGGTTTTTGGGGAATGGGTGGAGTGGTGACGTAGGGGGTGGGATCCGGAATACCTGCCACTAGGAAGGCTTCTCGGCGTTCGATACAGGTGCCGCAGGTGCCGCAATGCAGCAGACCGCCTTTGTAGCAGGACCAGGTACGAGCGTAGTTGATTTTGAGTTCGGATCCGCGACGGATGATGGCTGTTTTATCCAACGATACAAAAGGGCGCAGGAGTTTGATGTTAGCGTAGGTACCAGCGTCGATCGCCTGTGCCATGGGGTTGAAAAAAGTTTCGCGGCAGTCAGGGTAGATGGCGTGGTCGCCGGAGTGCGCCGCAATGGCCACGGCTTCGGCGCCGATGCTTTCGGCATAGCCGGCGGCGAGAGAAAGAAAAATGCCGTTCCGAAAGGGGACGACAGTCTTTTTCATCGTCAACTCTTCGTAATGGCCGTCTGGGATTTTGCCTCCTGATTTCAGGAGGTCGGATTTAAATGTTTCGGCCAAAAAAGTGAGCGGAACAATCTGGTTTTGAATCCGGAGGCCGCGGCACTGGTCGGCCGCACAGGGAAGTTCTCGGGCGTTATGTTTTGCTCCGTAATCGAAACTGAGGGCGGCTACGACCTGTTCGGTGGCGGCCATGTGGTGAAGGACCGTGACGGAGTCGAGGCCACCAGACAGAAGAACAACAACTTTCACGGGAAGAAGGGGTTGTGGGCGAGTTCGTAAGCTACAGTGGTCAGGGGGCCGTGGCCCGGTAGAAGAATAGTTTCGCCTGGTAAGGTGAGGACGCCCGCGCGGATCGATTCCAAGGCTGGTCGGTAGCGAGAACGAATTCCACCCACCGATCCTGCGAAAATTACGTCTCCGACAACTGCAAGAGGGGTATCCAGGCCCTTAATTTCATATACCGTTCCGCCCTGGGAATGACCGGGAACCGTGTGGGCAGTAATTGTCAGGGCACCGACTTTGAGACGTTTTCCATTTCCAACGGCTTGGCATCCGTCCACGGGCTCAGCTTCTGGAGCGAAAGCCTCCGCTTTTGTTTTTTCACGGATGCGATCGAGTTCGAGGATATGGTCTCCGTGGGAGTGGGTGAGAAGAATTTTGTCCAACGTGAGTTTGTGACGATCGAGCGCGGCGAAGAGGGGGTCGGCATCAGTTCCAGTATCGAAAGCAACAGCCTTGAGGGATTTTGGATCCCAGACAAGGTAGTGATTCACGGTCATATCGGCGAAGGGAGTGGTGAATTTCAACACCGTGGCGGGCAGAGCCACTGCAGGAGCGCTCCAAGCTCCGTTGGCTAGGGCGATGACAGAATCAGGTCGAAGAGAGAGAGTACGGGCGACCCGCTCGAGGGCCGTGGGTTCACGGCGACCGGCTCGGAGATTGTTCAGGTCGGGGACTGTGATCCCGGCCAGTTTGACGAGATCTCGATCGGTGATTCCCTGAGCCTTTTGAGCTTTGATCAGAACGTCGAGATGGGTGTCTTCGAGATTCATGAGAGAAGATCGGCTGTTTTCTGCGAGAGGTCGGTATCTGGAACGGGAGATTCCTGAATTCCAGAAGGCGGGGGAGGGAGTTCGAACCAAGAGCGACAGCCAGAGAGGGCAGGGGAGTGGGGGACATGCCAGACGGGAGAAAGGGAGAAAGCGCGAATCAGGGCGAAGTGGAGGAGTTTTTCGTTACGGGATTCGAAATGTTCCCGGATGGTGGCGGGATCGTAGGCGGTGAGAGGAAGAAGTTTCTCGATCTGAGACCAGTCGAGAAGGTCGCTGGAACGAATGACTTCGACCCGGAGCGCGACAGAGAAGTCTGGAGCGGAATGTTTTGACCCCTTTTCATGGTACTGGGTGGGGAGGAGGTAGAAGGATTTCGTGTGAAATCCGCTCTCGGCGGTGGATTCGCGGAGGCCGGCTTTACGAAAGAGAACGGATTGGCGTCCGGCGGAGATGGCGGCGCAGACGGTGGCGAGCTCCTTGAACCCCTGAATCATGAGCGGTGAACCTTGGGAATGAGGAGTGGGTAGTTCCGGAAGAGGTAGTAGATGCCTGATCCGGCCGTGACGATAGCGGTGAGGAAAACTGCAAGCTGGAGAAGAGTGCGACCAAAAGGAAGTGAGGGATCAATGGCCAGTAGGAGAAGTCCGAGAATGGCGGTGATCATTTGTGTTGCGGTTTTATGTTTCCCGATTTTCTCTGCAGCGAGAACGACTCCTTTTTGTCCAGCCACGAGCCGAATTCCGGTGATCAGAAACTCTCGGGCGACCACGAGGGAGACAAACCAGACGGGAAGAAGGCCGGCGCCGAGGAGACCGATAAAAGCGATGGCGACCAGAAGCTTGTCGGCGAGGGGATCGAAAAGGCGGCCGAAGTCGGATTCGATTTTCCATTTTCGGGCGAGATGGCCGTCGAGCCAGTCGGTGAGGGCGGCGGCGACAAAGAGGGTGAGGGCGAGCCAAGCGGTCCAGAGGGGCACGGGGGGATGGGCACAGGCTTGAAGAAGAATCAGCAAAATAAAAGTGGCGATAACGCGGCTGATCGTTAGCCAATCGGGAAGAGTCATGAAACGTAGTTTAGGTTTAAGTTGAGATGGAAGAAAGATTAAGCGATCAGGTCGTAGATCTTGTGGCCGGTGATGGTGACTTCGGAGAATTCCCCGGGGGTCAGGGGTTTTTGGAGGAGAACTTTTCCGTCCACATCAGGGGCATCGGCTTCGGTGCGGGCGGTGTCAGGGGTATCGACCAGAACACGCAGCTTTTTACCAACGAGGGAGGCGGCCCGCTCTTTGGCAATTTTCTGTTGGGCGGCCATGGCCTTTCGATATCGGGATTTTTTGACCGAAGGAGCGATTTGGCCTTCCATTTTGGCGGCTCGACTGCCCTGTTCCTGGGAGTAGGTGAAGATGCCCATCCGGTCGAATTTGGACTCCTCAATAAAGCCGAGGAGAGTCTCAAACTGAGCGTCGGTTTCTCCAGGAAAGCCGGCAATGAAGGTGGTACGGATGGCAAGGCCGGGAATGCCGGCCCGGAGACGTTTCACAAGATCGCGAATATGGTTCTCGGAAGTTTCCCGACGCATGTCGCGGAGCATTCCTTCCTCCACGTGTTGGAGGGGCATATCGACGTAGCGTGCGACTTTCGGAAGGCGGGCAATGGCTGCGATGAGTTCATCGGACCAGTGAGCGGGGTGGGTGTAGAGAAGGCGGATCCAGAAATCCCCCTTCACGCTGGAGAGGGCCTCGAGAAGATCAATCAGGTTTTCACCGCGGGCGGCGGTGACTTGGGCGCGGGGGCCACGACCTTCGGTCCAGCGATCCATCCCAAAGTAGGTGGTATCTTGTGAGATCAGGAGAAGCTCTTTGACTCCTTCGGAAACGAGTTGTTCTGCTTCACGACGAATCGACTCGATCGTCCGGCTTCTATGTTTCCCCCGCATCTGGGGAATGACGCAGAAAGAACATGGATGGTTGCAACCTTCGGCAATTTTTACGTAGGCAAAGTGTTTCGGGGTGAGGCGCCAGCGAGGAGTGTTGAAGTCGGGGATGTAGACGGGGAGATGATCGGGGACGAGGTTTTCAGGCGCAGCTCCAGGATTGCGAGCGAGGACACGTCGGACGATGGGGGCGACTTCTTCGAGCTGGTCGAGGCCGATGAAGGCGTCGACTTCGCTGAGTTCGCCGGTCAGCTCGGTGGAGAATCGTTGGGACATACAGCCGGCAACAATGAGGCGCTGATCGGCGCGGCGACGGTGGAGGCCGCGGTCGCGATGAGCTTCGAGGATGGCGGAGATGCTTTCGGTTTTTGCAGAATCGATGAAGGCGCAGGTGTTGACGATCAGGACGTCGGCATCAGCGGAGTCGGAGGTCAGATCGATTCCGGCAGAGCGAAGGTGTCCGAGCATAATTTCGGAATCCACGAGATTCTTTGCGCAGCCGAGGGAGATAAGACCTACTTTGGTGGCCATGGGAAAGGCAGGAGGCGCGGGATGCGCGCGTCAGCGGCCGGCGGGAAGGCGGAAGGTTTGGGGGCCGGGTTTTTCGTACGGACCGAAATTCGAATCGTTAAAAATGATTTCGGCATCCGCGGCTTCCCGGGTGGTGATGACAAATGCCTCTCCAGTCCAAGCGGGGTCGTCCTTAGCGGGAACCATATCGTCTTCATCGATGGTATCCTCAAAAAGCTGGACCTCTTTACCGTCGCGGATTGCGACAATGCGGACCCATGTATCTTTCTTGGCCTTGATCCTGAGCTGTTGGGGAGAAGCTGGGGCTGGTGTGGGATTATTTTCAGAGGTCTGAACCATCGGGAGGGTGGAGAGGGATTCGCCCGGTTTTGCGGAAGGGGCTGAAGAGGAGGTTTCTGCTTTCGGGCTGGGGGATGGGGAGCCTGATTTTTCGACTGCACCGATTGGGGCGAGGGAGGAGGGATCTTTCGGTGATTTGACGGGCCAGACACGGTAAAGCTGGATGCCGACAACACTGACGATGAAGAGGCCGACCAGGCCCATGACACCCAAACCGATTCCTCGGGTGGTGAGGATAGGCTCGGAGGCACGTGTGGGAAGTGCTTCAAGCATTTCCGGGCGAAGATCTAAGATCGAGTCCTCCGGGTCGGACAGAGGTTGGAAATCACGCAGGATTTTTTTTGGATCGAGACCAAGCTCGCGGGAGTAGATTCGAAGGAAGCCGCGGGCGTAGGCGACGCTTGGAAATTTATCGAAGTCTCCGGCCTCGAGGCGACGGATGACATTCAGGTGAAGGCGGGTGCGGGCGGAGGCTTCCTCCAGAGTCCAGCCGAGCCGAAGACGGGCGACTCCCAATTGAGAAGCGACGGGATCGGTGGATTCCACCGTATCAACTGTAGCGGATGTTTTTTTACTCATAATTGGACGTCGTCGAGGTCGACCAAGATCTCACGATCTTTGGCTCCATCGCGGGGTCCAATAATACCTCGGGTCTCAAATTGATCAATCACCCATGCAGCGCGGCCGTACCCCAGTCCTAACCTCCTCTGTAGCAACGACGTAGAAGCACGCTTTTCTAGTTTCACCACTTCGAGGGCGCTTTGGAGGAGATCCTCGTCCTTTTCGGAGAGTTCGGAGTCGCCGGAGGAGGGCTTGGTCAATTTTGCATGAATTTCCTGTTCGTAGAAGGGTTTGGCCTGCCCGGCGATGAAGTCGATGACGCGGGAGACTTCTTCGTCGGATACGAAGGCTCCTTGGGCGCGAATAAGTTTACTGGCGCCGGGACGGAGATAGAGAAGGTCGCCTTTGCCGAGGAGGTTTTCGGCGCCTGATTCGTCGAGGATGACTCGGGAGTCGACTCCGGACGGGACTTGGAAAGCGATCCGTGCAGGAACGTTGGTTTTAATGACCCCGGTGATGACTGCAGCACGTGGGGTTTGGGTAGCGATGACCAGGTGAATGCCGGCGGCGCGGGCTTTGGCGGAGAGAAGGGCGATAGCATTTTCCACGTCGGCGGGAGCGACTTGCATCAGGTTCGCCAGCTCGTCGATGATGACAACGATATAGGGGAGGCGATCAGGGAGAGGTTCTTCGGAGGAGGAGGGCGGGGCTGTTTCTCCGTTTTCCATTTGTGGGGCGAGATCGAGTTCCTCGACGCGGTGTGGAACGCGGACTCGGGTATTGTAAGTGGCGATGTTTCGGACGCCGGCTTTTGCCATATAGCGGTACCGCTTTTCCATTTCGACGGTGACCCAGCGAAGAGCGAGGAGAACTTTTTTCGGTTCGGTGACGACGGGGACGACGAGGTGGGGGAGGCGGTTGTACACCTGAAGCTCGACGACCTTGGGATCGATCAGGATCAGGCGGAGATCGTCGGGGCTAAATCGGTAAAGGAGGCTGAGGAGGAGAGTGTTGATGCAGACCGATTTTCCGGAGCCGGTGGTGCCGGCGATGAGGGCGTGAGGAAGATCGGCCAGATCGTCGATCAGGGTTGCCCCGTATACGTCTTTTCCGAGAGAGACGGGGAGATGGGCGGTGGAGGAGTTCCACTCGGCACATTCGATGAGATCGCGGAGGAGGACTTTGACTTTCGAGGGGTTGGCGACCTCGATGGCGACCGTGTCGCGACCGGGAACGGGGGCGAGAATGTTGATGCGTTCCGCCTTCATCGATCGGGCAAGATCGCGTTCGAGATTACAGATTCGTTCCACGCGGATGCCGGGGGCGGGGTAGAGTTCGTAGCGAGTGATGGTGGCGCCGCGGGTGATGTCGCCGGGGCTGACCTCGATATCGAAGTGCGAGAGGGTCTCGACGATTCGCTGCTGGTTGGCCTTTAGTTCGTCCTCGGAGAAGGTGGGGCGAACGTCTTTTTCCGATTTCTGAAGAAGATCGATGGGGGGGAGTTTGTATTTGTCGTAGGTGGGACGGGTTGTGGCGGGGGTGGGAGGCGGGGTGGGTTTAGGAGTAGGCTTGGGTTTGGGAGTGGAATCGGATGGGAGGGAAGGGAGAGGGGAGGTCGGGATGCCGAGTTCCTTGATTTTCGATTCGGCTTTCTCCTGTTTGGAGGGCTTTTCTGGTTTTGTTTTGCCGGAATCTGGCAGGGAGGTGGGAAGAGGGGTGATGGTGGTATCGAGAATTTTTGGGGCGGGGCGTTGAGGAGCGGGGGTGGGGGGAGTGGAGGAAGTAGGGGCTTGGGAAGGGGTGGCGGCTTTTTCTTTTGCGAGGCGGCGACGGAGTCTTTTTTGTTCGATCTCGAGTTTTTTCTGTTCGAGTTCGAGTCGTTCTGAGGGTTGGGCTTTGCGGATTCGGTAGTCGAGGTACTGATCGACGAGGGCGCGACCGGCTTCGCCGAAAGCGCGGGCGAGTTCAGCAGGACGGAATTCAAAAAGAAGGACGAGAACGACCAGGTAGGAGAGGCCGAAGACGAGGACAGCGCCGACTTGGCCAAGAATGGGAGCGAGGAACTTATCGTTCAGGAAGTAGCCGATGTAGCCCCCGGGCATTTTGCCTGCGGGAGAGGGGGTGCCTTCGAGTCCGCGGGCTCCTGAGAAAAGGGGGTTGGCAAGGGAGGGACCGAAGACGGGGGCAGCGAGCTGAAGCAGGCATGCGCCGGTGACGAGGAGGATTCCAAGAAGGATGAATTTTTGGGAGTAGCGGACTTCTTTCGCAAAGAAGAGGAGGAGTCCGCCAGCGATAAAGACAACGGGAAAAAGGTAAGAACCGAGTCCAAAGAGAAGAAAAAGGATGCCGCCAAGGTAGGCACCAGCTGGACCGACGAGGTTGGCTTTGGGGTTTTGGGGGGGTTGGGAGTAGAAGGAAAGGTCGCGCGGATCGAAGGAAAAGAGTGCGAGAAGAAGGAGGATGCCGGAGCCGAGGATCGCGAGAGCTATGACTTCCTGACCGAGGCTGGGTCCGGTGCGGGTAGGTTTAGGTTTGGCCATAAGCGAGAAGGAGTCTAATTGAGCCTAAGGATGCGCTTTCTCAAGGTAAGTTTATGGTTTTTTTGGGTGGGGTGTGGGGTTTGGCTGTGGGTGGGGTGTGGGGCGGATCCGAGGGGTAGGTTTGAGGGGGAGGTGCGGGGGATGATTATGGAGGCTCAGAGAGGGAAACATATGGAGTTGGAATGGGCGATGTCGGAGGGATTGAAGGGGAGGGTCAGGTCGGAGGGTTGGGAACCGAAGGCTGCCTTGGTGGTGGTGGCGCGAAGGGATCGGGAGGAAGGAGCTAGCTATCAGCTGAGGGATGTACCGAAGTTTGAGGGGAGTTATGCAGAGGCGGAAATCGGAAGAGTGGCGGGGGGGAAAGAAAAAAGGATGGTTCTTCCGTTTATCTGGGAGGATGGCAAGTGGAGAGTGGCGGCGGCGTATCGGGATGGGCGAAGTTGGGAGGGGGAAGATTTTTAATTTTGGCTGATCCAGAGATCAATCTGGCCTAGAGTTCTGTATGGCGATCTGGAAATTGCAGCCGTTGATGCAGGAGCGGATCTGGGGTGGGCGGAATCTGGAGAAGCTGGGACGGGTTTTGACGGAGGGGAAAAAGATTGGGGAGAGCTGGGAGTTGGTGGATCGTCAGGAGGCCCAATCGGTGGTAGAGGAAACCAGGCAAACGATCGGATCGCTCTGGTCGGGAGCAGATCGAGAGAAAATTTTTGGACGAAAGGCGCCTGAAGGGGGGCACTTTCCGATTTTGATCAAACTTCTCGATGCGGAGGATAAGCTATCCCTGCAGGTGCATCCGCCGGCGGAGAAGGCGAAGGAGTTGGGAGGGGAGCCAAAAACGGAGATGTGGTTTTTTTTGGAGACGAAGCCTGGTGCAGAAATTTATGTGGGATTGCGAAAGGGGGTGGGGAAGGGGGAGTTTGAGAAAGCGCTTAAAGAGGGAAAGGTTTCGGAGTGCTTCCATCGGCTGAAGACAGAGCCGGGGCAGGCGATGTTTTTGCCTTCCGGCCGGGTTCATGCGATTGGCGCGGGGAACGTGATTTTAGAGATTCAGCAAAATTCGGATACGACCTATCGGGTGGATGATTGGGGGCGAAAGGATGGAAAAGGGAACTCTCGGGAGTTGCATGTGCGGGAGGCGTTGAATTCCATCCGCTGGGATGATGTGGAGCCGACTTGGATTCAGCCGAGAGGGGAGAGGGTGTTGGTTTGTGATTTTTTCAAGGTGACGCGCTGGTGGCTGATGCCGGGGGAAGTGCGGGAGTTGGTGCCTGATGCAGGAAGTTTTCGGTACCTTTTTGTGGCAGAGGGCAAGGTCCGGGAAGAAGAGGGCGGGGAGGATTGGTTGAAGGGAAGTGGCAGGTTTGTCACTGCGGATCATCCGTCGTTGATTCTACATGGAGTGGAGGAGAGCACGGTGGTGCAGGTCGAGTTCCCCTAAACCGATCGAATGAACCGAAGACAATTTCTTGCCATGGGCGGTGCGTCGGTTCTGCCGACTGGGTTTTGGACGGGGTGCGGTGGGACAAAAGCCGTGGAGACGGAGGTTTGTGTTTATGGAGGGACAGCGAGCGGAGTGATGGCTGCTGTGTCGGCAGTGAAGGAGGGGTGTCGGGTGCTTTTGATTGAGCCGAGCCGTTGGCTGGGAGGAATGACGGGGGGAGGATTGATGCACATCGACTGGGGGCAGAAGGATGCGGTCGGCGGAATGACCCGACAAATCTTGAACGATGAGAATGACGATGCGAACTACCGGAAGATCTTTCTTGGGCTGGTGCGGGAGTATTCCATTCCGGTGATTTATGAACATCGGTTGGAGTCGGTGCGGAAAGTTGAGGGCAGGATCGAATCGATCACGCTGGAGTACGCTCCGCCGGACAAGTTGGGCTGTCCGATCGGACGGGCAAGAAGGAGTGAAGCGGCACGGGTCACCGCACCTATCTTCATCGACTGTTCCTATGAGGGGGATCTGATGGCGAAGTCGGGAGTGGGATACACGTATGGGCGGGAATCGGCGCAGCAGTATGGGGAATCGTTGGGGGGAGTGGCGCCGAACATGGCAGAGTATGAGATCGACCCTTATGTGACTCCGGGAGAACCCAAGAGCGGATATCTGCCTTTGTTGCAGGATCGGGTGATGGGGCCGGTGGGCAGTGCGGACAAGTTGACGATGGGCTACGGCTTTCGCTGGAAGTTCACTTTAGAGAAGGAGCAGATGCCGATCGGGTTGATCGGGAATTATGACCCCGAGATGTTTGAGATTTATCGGCGGGCGTTTCGCAGTGGTCTGAATCTGGCGGGATCGCGAATTCGAAAGCTAGGGACGAAGGAACCGGAACAGGGGCATATTTATGCGATGGGTTCCGGTAATTTGTCTCGGAGCTTGCTGGCTCCGACTGTTTTCGGCGCCAACGCGGGTTATCCGGATGGAAATTGGGAGGAAAGATCCAAGATTTGGAAATTCCATCAGATCTTCCTTTCGGGGATGACTCATTTTCTTCGGACCGATCCATGGGCGAGGTCGGATTTAAAGGAGAAGGCCCAGAAGATAGGATTTCAAAGGGGGCCGTTTGACGAGACGGAGGGGTGGCCGCATCAGCTTTATGTGCGGGAGGCGAGACGGATGGTCGCTGCTTATGTGGTGACGCAAAAGGACATGGAGGGAAAAACCGACCCGAGCGACTCGGTGGCCCTGGCTTCTTATGGGGTGGACGATTGGCCGTATGCGATGTTTCCGTTGAAGGGCAAAATTGCCCTGAATGGCGGAATGTATTCGAGGGTGTGTTTGGATGAGGCGCATCGTGGGATTTATAAAATTCCGTATCGGTCGATCACTCCAAAAAAAGAGGAGTGTGAGAATCTACTGGTGCCGGTTTGCTGTTCCGCGAGCCATGTGGCGATGACTTCGATTCGGATGGAGCCGGTCTGGATGATGCTGGGGGAATCAGCGGGAGTTGCAGCGGCGATGGCGATCCGGAATCGGTCTGCAGTGCAGGAAATTGGGGATCTGGCTTTGAGGGGAAAGTTGAGGGAGCGGGGTCAGATTTTGGAGCGGCCGGCGTAAGGAGTTACAGGTTTGTTTTTTTGGCCGTATTGCCACGGCCTTTAGGTTTTCCGTGGAAGCAGTGGTGGCACGATTTTTCAAAAACGTAGTGCGGGTGCTTGAGGTCAGAGGCGAGGAGGGGCATCTGGCAGTTGTAGCAAAGGACCGAGTCGGTTTCCCTAAGCTGGGAATCGACCCCGACGCGTTCATCAAAAACAAAGCATTCACCCTGATAGTGGTCTCCTCCGACGAGTTCGAAATATTTTAAAATACCGCCGTCCAGTTGACGGACATTTTGAAAGCCCTGCATTTCCATGAAGGGGCCTGCTTTTTCGCAGCGAATTCCACCGGTGCAGAACATGACGAGGGGTTGGGATTTGAGTGAGGGGTCAAGTTTTTTAACCGCTTGAGGGAAATCGCGGAAGTTGTGGATGTGGGGGTCCAGGGCGCCCTGAAAGGTGCCCAAGCGGACCTCATATTCGTTGCGGACGTCGAGCAGAGTGACGGGGCGTTTTTCGTCGAGCCACTGTTTAAGTTCTTGGGGGGAAATTTTAGGGGTGGGATGGCGGGCGGGGTCGACTCCTTCCACCCCAAAGCTGACGATCTCCTTCTTAATTTTGACGAGCATTCGTTGAAAGGGTTGATCTGAGCCAGGGCTTTCTTTGGGGCGAATGGCGGCAAGGCCAGGAATGGAGCGGATGATTTGGAGAATGGGTTCGAGTTGGGAGGCGGTCCCAGATAGGAAAAAATTGATTCCCTCGGTGGCGAGGAGGACGGTGCCTTTGATTCCATGTTCGAGGCACTTTGTTTTGAGAAGGGATTTCCACTCCTCCAAGCGATCGAGAGGCGTAAACTGGTAGCAGGAGAGATTGATGACTTTCCGATCCACGCGTAAATCTTCGCAGGAAGGGAAAGAGGGTGGCAAGGGTGGGCTAGCGTTTGCGGAGGAGTTCGAGTCGGCAACTGAAACCACCGAGGTCGACCGTCTGCTGAAATTCGAGTCGAAGAGAGGAAGCTGGAGGTTTGATTTTGAGGGGATTGATCCAGACCATCCTGCCGCCGGGTCGAAGGGCGAGAGTGGCGACAGTGAAAAGTTCCTCAAACAGGCCGCGTAGGTTGGGGATGGGAACACGTTTACCGAGTGGAGGGTTGGTGATGATCAGGGAAATGCTGCCGGAGCCATAGCCCGGAATTTTTTCGAAGTGGCGAAAGTCGCGAAGAACGAAATCGGCAGAAACGCCGGGGAATTGGGCGGCTTGCCAGTTTGCTCGTGCGGCTTGGATGGCATCGGGGGACAGGTCGGTCCCCAAAATCCTACGGACTCCGGTTAAGCGGACGCGTTCGATAAGTTCGAGTGCAGAACCGCAGAAAGGATCCCACGCGACTTCCTCGGGGAAGGGGCCGGCGAGTCGGGCCAGCGCGGCAGCGAGGGGAGGATGGGAGGCGGCGGGGACGTCCTGTTGGCGGTAGGGAAAGCGTGGGTCGGGTGAAAGGCGGGGGCGAAGTTCAACGAAGTCGCCTAGGGAACTGGGGTGGACCTCGACGGCCCAGGGGGCTTCGCGGGAATCGTTGAGAAGATCGGGACAGAGGGCATAGGCGCGTTGGGCAATTTTGTGGACGGCTCCGCGTTGGTGGCCTTTGGCAACAAATTCGAGGCGATACCGAATCGGGCCGTCGGTAAAGGTTTGAAAAAGGGATCGACCGAGGGGGGAGGCGATGAGAGCAGCAAGGGGTTCCACCACGGAGGAGGATTTGGGGAGAGTCCCGAGGAGGAAGGAGGCGGTTGAAAAGCAGCGGAGAGAGTAGAGGTCGTCGAGGCGAAAAGGAGCCGTGGGTGCAAGAGTGAGAAGGCCGGGCCGAATCTCCACAATTCGGAATTTCACACCGCGCTCTTTGATTTCGTCGGAAAGGATCGGCTCCAGACCGGTGCGGCAGCGAAGATGGAGGCGGAGTTGGGAAAGATCGGAAAAGAGACTGGAAAGTCGGATCGAGGAGGGTTTTTGTTGCCGGGCTAGATTGGCTTTGGCCCTCTGTTCATTGAGGATGGGAAGGGAGGTGCTCTGATTGCGAATCAGATCAAGGGTGGCCGAGCCACCGATTTTCTCGAGGGCTTTGCCGACGAACTTTTTTTCACGGTCGGCGGAAGTTTTTGAAAGTAGGGCGAGGAGCTGACGCTCCTCTGTACGGCCGGCGCCGATTTTCGGAAGGGCGGTCATGGCGTAGCGACGGACTTTTTCGGCTGGGTCGGAAAGGAGGGAGAGGAGCCATTGACGAACGGGCTCCTTGAGGGAAGGTTGCTCTGCCAAAGAGAAGCCAGCGCCAATGGCTCGGATGAGCGCGACGCGGCGAAGTTTTTCTCCGGGGGATGCGAGATTGAATCGGGGAACCTCTTCCTGCCAAAGACGCAGCCAGGGGACAGCACGAAGCTCCCGGTAAAGATCTTGGGTGAGCTGGGAGGACTTCTTGGCCATAGAGGAGCATCGGTTTGAGGGAGGGAGAACTCAAGCTTCCCCTAGGAAAGGACATAAGAAAGAACAGTTTCAAAGAATAAATAAAATATATTAACCCTAGGACAGCTAATGTCCTTTGCTGGAAGCAAAGGTATTCGCATGACGAAACAAAAAGGACATCGGGTGAATCTCTGGGACGCGGGGGGAAGGCGGAGAGGTCGGGCTTGGCAGATGGGAAAAGCGGGTATGCTAGGCGGGGTGAAGATTGAGCTGATCACAACCGGGTCGGAGTTGCTTTTGGGGCAGGTTCTTAATTCTCATCCGGGCTATTTATCGGGTCGACTGGAGAAGATGGGGTTGGGATTAGCAAGGCAGACGTCGGTTCCGGATGGGAAGGAGCAAATTACGGATGTGATGAAGGAGGCGTGGGGAAGGAGTGAGTTGGTCATTGTGACGGGGGGGCTGGGACCGACCTCGGATGACGTGACCCGAGAGGCTGTGGCTGCTTTTTTGGATCGAAAAATGAAATTCCATCCTGAGATTTTGGAAAAGATTCTGGGATATTTCGCGGGGCGTGGCTTGAAGGCGCCCGAGATGGTACGGGTGCAGGCGATGGTGCCGGAGGGGATGGAAATTTTGCCGAACGAAAGAGGAACGGCACCGGGGCTTTTTTGGGAGGATCGAGAGAAGGGAAAGATGTTGGTGGTGTTGCCGGGTCCTCCGAGAGAGTTGGGACCAATGTTTGAGGAGTGGGTGGAGCCGAAGTTGCGGGGGCGAGCGAAGCC
>Ga0209085_1001006_pt1 | contig 18440 bp, 25 predicted proteins | sample C_131016_EF_Meta_FD_187310 | JGI IMG/M metagenome (GOLD analysis project Ga0209085, IMG submission 187310) | Freshwater microbial communities from Lake Croche, Canada to study carbon cycling - C_131016_EF_MetaG (SPAdes) (version 2) | ecosystem: Environmental > Aquatic > Freshwater > Lake...
CCCCGAACCTGTAAGTGTAACTGGATATGTCCAATAACTATTTACTGTTCCCGAATTTGTGTTTGTTGGGGTACCATTAACAGTCCAAACTTGATAATTAGAGCTGCTGCCTTGATCTTGAATTGTAATAACTTCTGTGTTTTCTATTTGTGCAAGAAAAATATCAATATCAATACTGTCATTTGTAAGGTGATTAACAATAATTTGCGTAGAACTTGTTTGCGTTACATTGTTCCATAACAAATAACCGGCACCAGGGTTCCCACTTGTTGCCGTGGTATTAGTAGTGTATTTAAACAAGCTAGAAGAATAACCTTGAGGACCGGTTGCACCTGTAGGTCCAGCAATACCAGTTGCGCCTGTAACTCCTACTCCCGTCGCACCTGTAGCGCCTGTTGCGCCGTTAGCGCCAGTGGGGCCTTGAACACCGGTCGAACCTTGTACACCAGTGGCACCGTTAATACCAAGGGATCCAGTTGCACCTTGAGGGCCGGTTGAACCTTGTACCCCAGTAGCTCCAGTAGCACCTTGCACACCAGTAGCACCTTGAGGCCCTGTTGAACCTTGTATTCCAGTGGCACCTTGTACTCCAGTAGATCCAGTAGGGCCTTGCACGCCTGTCGCACCGCTAGGTCCAGTCGCGCCTTGTGTACCAGTAGATCCAGTAGGGCCTTGTGCACCAGTAGGGCCCTGAACCCCTGTTGGCCCAGAAACACCAGCCGGACCTGTCGCACCGGTAGCACCTGCTGGCCCCTGAGGACCCGCTGTAACAACATCAACAACTTGCGTCGATGTCACTTCAACAACGACACTACAATCATCTTTGGTTATAACAACTGTTCCGCAACACGTCATGTTGTATATCCCTCAGAAACGTAAAAAGTTCCTTCCAAATAATATTCTTTTCTACCCGTTGTATCAGTCAATAACACATCATAATAACAAGTATCAGGAAGTGTTGTTGTTTGCGCATCTGTTAAAGAAATTTTAATTAAGCCGGTTACACGGTTGGTATAAGTAACGGTAAAATCTACATATTTAACTGTTCGTGCTTTATCCCATATTTGCGCTGCCACAGTCCATCCTGTAAGATTAATTGAATTGTTATCAACATCTTTAAATTGCAACGTCAAGTCATAAACGGCTCGACGTTGAATTGTGTCATCATAACGACCAGGATGGATCGACATTGCGTTTACTTAGCAGAGATCACAAATGTGACAGTAGGAGTACCAGTAAGTATTGAAACCAAGTTGCCTCGGATTTGTCTCAACGGACGATCAGCGTAGTTATAAAAATATGTTCCGTTTGCAGTCAGTGTTTTGTCTGAAGCATCCAAATTAAAAAAGTTGGTGCCATCAAGGCTTCCTTCAATACGCACCACTACGTTCGTGCCTACAGTTGCCACGTTCACTTGCACACCAAACGTAGTAGCAGCTACCACATCTTGAACTGCTACACTAAGAGCAGCAGTAGTACCTGCAGAAGTTAATGCTGTCGGATAGTAAAAAACTGTATCCGAAAAAATAGGACTTACTGACATTACTTTTTGTAATCTAAGTTGCTCTTAAGAAGCCACTGGTTCTTCTTGTGTATTCTACCGCGCTCCACGCCAAGGTCAAGGGTCAATTGATCGCCAATTGCGTTGGACATAGTAATCAGTTCATTAAAACATTCAGCAAGTTCATTATGGTTTGTCGCCAGCTGTAGGATGATGCCTTCCTGATTGAAGCAATTTTCAAAAGGAAGTTCGGGAATATTTGAATATGTAAGGTCCATCACCGTCTTAGGTGTGGCAATATCAAGGGACCTTATGTGTTCAGCAATGGTATCAATACCTTCTTCCATTTCTTTATAGATTCTTTCTGTTAGAAGGTGCAGCTCATAGAACTTGCCACCCATCAAACCCCAGTGCACAAGCTGTGTCTGGTGGTAAATGTTGACAGAATCGCGCAGGCACTGCAACAAGAGGCAGTAACAAGGCGTCGTCTTATCAGTAGTTGCTTTTGCCATAATCACCACAAATCGTTGCAAGCCCAGAACTTAGGCGTATTTTTGTCCATGGGCTTGTCGCATCCCATTCTAGACCTGAAATTCTTTCTACGGTCCTTGTCGTGGTGTTGCGTGTAATCCTCGTAACCGCGCCTACCGTAACGTACAATTTTCTCCTCTCCATCGTGACAGGACTTAACAACCCACTTATGGGTGTCCCCAGATGGAGCACGTTGCGGCTTGTTGCACTTCATGTGCTCTTTTGCAAGCCGCTTAGCCTTGGCGTGGTCAGCCATGTCTAACTCACAAAGGAGGGTGCGTACACTTCTTCTCCCTTGGTAGCCACATCAAAGCCAGAGGGAAGGCGTTCTTTTTGTAGGCTACGGATACCAGAAACATATCGCGCCAGGAAGTCAGCCGTTTTATTCTGATCTTGCTCTTGATCAGGTTGCGATCCATCCAACATAAGCGTCCTCACAGATATACGGAATAGCTTGATGCACAGTAGCCAGGTTTAAAGACCTTGGCCTCTGCTCAGTCCATTCCTTAATCTTATCAGCCCTTTCTTTAGTATATTTAGGATGTTCATCTGTGTACCAAAGCTCAAATTTTTGTGAAGCTTTAGCAGAGTTACAAGAGTTACAACAGCAAGCAAGGTTGTTTCTTGAACTGTGGCCACCTTTGTGCTTGGGAACAATGTGATCAATCGTGGCAGTATCTGAACATAACTGCCGATCACAATAGGCGCATTTCCATTCCCAGGCTTCAAAAATACTTTGCCTAAACTTCTTTCGAGCAAGCTTAGGCGTAAGAACAATCAGCTCAGCTAGAAGTTCGTTCTCAGTGTGAAACACGGTAGGCTCATGCTTCTAAACAAAAGATATGGCGCATACATCTGTCTAACTGCTATGATCAAAACGTGATACAGGTACTACGGAGTATCGCCTAACTTGGTCATGGCACCTGCTTTGGGAGCAGGAATAATCTCAGTTCAAATCTGAGTACTCCGATTGCCAACTCATATCTTCTGCGGGATCGTACTCAGCTTGCTCCAGGAGGCGCAGTATGTAGTAATGCAGCCGATCCGTTACCCAACGGAGGTCTTCATCCGACACGTCGCATACAATGGCGTCCAAGCGTAACTCACGGGTCGGTTGACGCACATGGTCCGCCACGAGTTCTAATGCTTTATAGCGACCACGGGTGAAGTCTCCTAACATATCAATCCGGACTAAGGGCGCGGTAGGCTTCGATCATTTTTTCTTCCTTCTCAACCGAATTCTGCTTAAGAACATTAAGAATTTCTAAAGCTCCTTGAACTTTTAAGTACCCTTCCTTGGTAGCCATGAGGTTAGCTTCCATGGTACGGATGTCTTTGGTTAAGGTTGCAAGCTGTTCCTGCAAGCCTTTTTCCAGTTCAGTTACGTGGCTTTCCATTTGTGGATAAGATCTTTAACGATCTTAACACTACCTTTTGGCCAGTGGGGTAAAAAGTCCAGCAAAAACTTCTATGATCCTGTAAAGCTTAGATAGAAAAAACTGAACAAGAGTTGAATCCCATTTAGATTTTGGCGTAGAAGTTAAATTAATAATGACAATAGCCAGCCCATGTAGAGCCAGAATTACGTCAGTAATGCTTTGTATATGACCGGTAAGTTGCTTTAAAAAATCGTCCATGCCGTTAAATTTTTATTTAAAAATCCAACCCCAGCCGCTTGCACCACCACCGTAGAACAAACGTGGGTCTAGGTTTTTAAAACTGTAATGTTTGTTTCTACCTGCTCCAGGCGCTTGATTTTCCCATACACCATTGATCAAATCAAGGTCACCGTAAGGATCTTGGACTAACCAGTAGCTATCACTATAACCAGTTATTACAATAAAATGTCCACCTCCATTAGGTGCACTTACTAAACCGTGATGAAGAATACCTACAGCAACAGGTTTTCCTTTATTAATCTGTTGTTTGATATCTTGCGGATCTAAGTTTGTATAAAATTTAGCATTAACTTTTAGAGAACTTAAAGCCCCGTAATGAGCGTCTCTGGTAGTTGTATCGCCATATTGATTGACAATTTTTAAATAATCTGTATCATCATTAATTCCTTTTACTTTTAGATACTTCAGACACATAGCCAAAGAACTTGTTTGACATTGCCTCCAGCCTTCAGGACCGTTATCTTTCTGATCAAAGAACGGAAAGTCACGCAGATAACGTAAGTTTCCATCTTGAGCATAAGGATTGATCTTAGGTGTAAGGCCACTCCAGTGATCGTCATAAACCCACCACTTACCCAACTTAAAACCCAACTCAAGCAGCGTATGTCCGTCACGTTTCTCAAGTATTTGATTTACCGGGTATGTTCTACCTTGATATACCTTGGCTTTTAAATCGTTTGAAAGTTCTGATATTGGTTTAGGTTCTTTTTTAAACCAAGTCTGCTGCAAAGAAGTAACATCACTAAGTTTTACAGCAGGCTGAACAGAAACAGGCTTACAAAATAAGTCAACCTCAGCACCACGACGCCTGGCTAACCCTTCAATAACTTCTCCGTTACCTCCCTTAGCCCAACGTGGTAGCTCCTGACTTGCTGCAATATTAGGTTTTTCTCCACTATTAAGTCGCTTACGTAAGGTAGATTCTTCAAGCGCACCTTCACCAACGTTATAAGTAAAGCTTACAAGTGCATCAAATTGATTCTGATTTAAGGGTACTGTGATCAATTTATTAACTGCTTGCTCAAATCGCGCCAGGTCTTTTTGAAGTAGCTGTTCTGCCTGAAGTTCTGTTATTGTTAGACCTTCATAAACGTCGTCACCAGTATGACCATAACCTATGGTCAAGACGCCAACCACGTCATAGTAAGCAGTAAGACGCAGTCCTTCAAACCCTTTTATCAAGTCTAGGCCTGGTTTAGATGTCTTCACTGCAAGCGGTTGGTAGTGATCTCACTCAATACTAACCGATACCTGCGCTCGTGGTTCCAGAATTAAATGCAATTGTATCTATACCGGCAGAGGTTGTCCCGGTAGTACCAAGAGTTACTGGAGGAAAGTCCTCACCAAGAGCTGGCCAAGAAGAGTAATCAGGGGAAGTAACAAAGGAAGCAAGATCTTCTGTAGTCTTGGTTGCTTTAATTGCTGAAATCTTGATGCCTGAGGAAGTACGAATATTTTCTCTCCAGGTTTTAACAGCCGGGTCGGCTGCTTTGCCGTTATCAACTGAACGAACAATCATCCAATCAGTAGGACTAAGAAGCGTATTTGCTGTATAACGTGTCTGGTCAACCCACTGAACAACAAGTTGATCGTGGTCTTTTGAAAGCCCTGGACCGAAATAAAAACGTTGATCGTAGTACGGGGGATCAGGTACTTCAGTAATACCAATAGCTTTTCGATCTTCTGGTGACGCCAAGCGGAGCCAGTTCGCAGGGTACTGTGTTCCATCGGGAGTAACAAAAGGAACATCAAGTGCTAATGGCTTGCCGTTTAAGAGGAACATTTTGGTATGGTTTTTAGTTATTGTAAGCCTTGTAAAGCTTGGTGGCGCCTTCTATCTTATAATTATCGTTCCAGTGCCTTATTACACCTGCAACAATAACCAAATTAGTTAGTAAATAACTAAGGAAAATAACAGTACGAATCAAGGCTATTAAGTCTGATTCTTTATCACATGCTGAAGATTTTTCCCCCAGGGCTTTGCACCAAAGTCTCCACATAATTAGAGGTTCAGACTACTGGGCTAGCAGAGAACTCGTGTCCACTACTCACCTAGCGCGGGAGTAGTTGAAGGGTGATTCCGCAAATGCTGCGTAAATGTAGGTGCCACCGCTGCTATTGAAATCTGCGGTGTTATATCTAATTTTAACTCCGTTACTCAGAAAATCTGCCAAAGCAACGCTTCCTTCTGCCCCCGAATAATTTGGAGACAAATAGTGACTTGCCACGTTGTAGGTATCTCTAACTGAATCCAGTGTTTGCCAATATTCACCACCGGCATCAGAACGTTTTATCATAAAAAACTTCGGCCTAAATCCGGTATAAATAAACGGCCCATCTGAGCTTCCATTGCCGGTGTAACTGCCGAAACTAGAGTACCCGACTACACTGCTGAAAAAATATCCTACATAATTTGCGGATTCATTTCCGTAAGTACCAATCGTTGCGACCGTGGACGTTGGCGCAGTGTTGTTCCAGTAATTGCCATCAAAACCTGCCTGTGTTGTGAGGTTTAACTGAATGCCGCCGGTTGGTCCGATGCTTGTGTGGTAAACCAGCCAATTTCGAGCGTTACTCCGGTCTTTAACAATGAAGAACCGAGGTGCAACACCAAGGCCATGACCAACTGTGGCACTACCAGATCCTGTTCCTGTCCATGTGGCCACGGAAAACCCCGCAGTTGCATTCGCCCGCACCTGACTAGTGATGCTGCCTTGTGTGTTGGATACGGTTGAGGTACCTGCGTCCCACGCCCAAGCAACAACAGAAAGTCCGTTCCCATTAGGACTGCTCCAATTTTGAGGCGCACCGACCGTAAAACCAGCACTATCAAATGAAGCTAAATCATTGCCAGCCGAACTTGTGTATTCCGCATCCGTTCCGTTAGATCGCATCCCAGCGGCTCTACCTCTAACTGCATCAAATAGAACATGATCATTTGTAGAACTTCTACTTTTGAACCATAAAAAGTCGGGGCTAAAATTCAAACTACTTATGGATTGTGTGCTGCCATTGCCCGTATAAAGCACCGCATCCATCACCGTATTAGACTTCGTGACTAATGGGGCTGGCAGGTTCTGTGTGCAGAGTGCCTTGAAGCCTGATGGTGCGGTGTAGGCAAATGCGCGTTGGCCGAAGTTGACACTAAATGTAGTGTTATACGTCATTGCATATGGGAAATATTGATAGCCAGTGGACGGAGTGACTGATCCTTGTGAGGTATTATTTTTGTAAAAAGTAAGAGTATTTGTGTCGCAATTATATGCTATGCCAATAATATCGCCATTCCCATAACTAGCTTGACCACCTGTCTGAACGCCATTTTTTTCAAAGTTTCCATTTTCAGTGTATATTACGTATGTTCCCGTACTTTGATCCGTTAAAGTTTTATTAGCGGCAGCTATTCCAGGACCCTGTTGTGCATTGCCGCCAGTAATTGTAACTTCGTAATACCATTTACCGGTTGCAGGATAAGCAAAAGTAGCGCGAACATTTCTATGTGTGCTTGCAGTATTTGATGCGTCAAGACTGCCGTTTGACAAGGTAAGACTTGAGTTTGCATCTAACGGATTCCAGGTGCAGTAATTCCCCCTAACCTCGCCGCCCACGCCGGTGTCGGTCCCGTAATTAGTGGGGGAGTCTACTAAGCTGTCATTGCCTGCAGCAATCGTTGGATTTGCGGTAGATGATGGAGGGTTAAAGTTGCCGGTGTATTTGGCAACGCCTTTATAAACACGAACATCTTGAAGGTATCCATTAAAATCTTCCCCCGTGGTATGTACTGCACGACCAACATAAGTTGTAGCAGCCGGGATTGAATAAGAAGAAGTGCCACTTACAACTGAAACACCGTTAACATAAATACTTATTGTACTTCCTGAGCGAACAACAGCAACATGTGTCCACTGTGATGCTTTAATTGCGCCTGACGCAGACAAGGCAACTTGAGAGTTGTTAATGTAAATTGTTATTTTACTTAGATCGCCGCTTTCCCCTGTTCTAAAATATAATCCGCTGGTATATGAACCAATTGAAAAAATTGCATTGTTATTAGATAATGCCGAATACATCCACGCTTCAATTGTGAAATCCCCAGGTAGCGCAAAGTCTGTTGTAGGTGTTATGTCAAGGAAATCGCCAGTTCCATCAAATAATCCACTGCTTCCGTAAAATTTACTCTGTGCTGTACTGGTATTACTATTACCATTTACAGTTACCGTTTTAGCACTACCACTGCCTTTAATTATTGCGCTTTGATCGCCAAATGATGTCCCGCCGTTGGTGCCATCCATTGGCAAGGCCAGCACAATAGATGCGCTATTTGCATCAGTTCGAGTTCCAGTGCCTTTGACCGTACCGTAAGTATCAGTAGTATTAAAAACCGGTAATGCACCAGTGGCTGCAGCGACTGAAGTTGGAGCACCCGATGAAACACTAAAATTATTCGGAGTCCAGTTATTACTGTTGCCACTAGTGTCCTTCCCTAATGTGCTGGCAGTGTTGCTGGAATTATCAGCGAATTGTAGATAGAAGCCATTTGTTCCATAACTGCCGGTGTATGTTTTTGGTATGAGTTGCCCAGTAGTGGCATCGGTTTCGGTGAAACTGCTGGGGGTAAGTGCTTGACCGTCGATGAAGTGGATATTGGCTAGATAGCCATTGAAGTAAACAGTACGATAACCGATTAACGCTGTATTTGCTGTGGTCATACCACTAAAGTCAAATGACGGACTTGGCAAAACACTACTGCTGAAATTAGTTAAGCGTACATTATTGACATACAATCTCAATCTGTCGGACTGCGTGGCGTTTGTTGTGTCCACAACGGCAACAACATGCATCCAGGCAGATGGATCCCGGTACACTGAGCTTGAAATTATATACGCTGCTACTGAACTAGAGTTTCTGCCGTAAAACTCAAGAGAGCCTCCACTCTGATATACAAGCTGAAAATACTTAGAACCACTTGCGGAATTTGCAAACAAATCACCATAGCTACAATTTTTTACCCACCCACTCCAAGTCCAAGTGGTTTCCGACCCATTGGAAGCCCAAGACTTAGACAAATATGAACCTGAGCTGGGATCGAAGCGGAGGGATCTACTTACCTGGAAAGCCCCGGCGTCACCGTACATCAACAGCGGATTAGAGCAACCTGGAACCGTCATGTTTACTGCTTAAGATCGTTGAGGAGTTGGCAAGCAATGCTTGTACTTGTACGTACAGTATAACCAATTAAGTCGATTGCGTTCGCAGCAGTGCTAAGGCTTTTTGCAGATTGACCGTTTGGGAAATTCCAGTAACTACCGTAACTCATGGTTCGGCTACCGGTCGCGTCCTGAATTACATATATCAATCCACTCTGTCCAACCGTCATGTTTGTCGGGTTGGCCAAAGTTCTAGGTGAACCGGTAAGCGTTACTGTGAAATTATTTGCAACGCCAAAGTTTGGAGTAATTGTAGAGCCGTCTGTCAGTGTTGAAATATTCATTGCAGCTGTACCATTGACATAGATTTTTGTTGCACCAACAGATGCACCTACGACAAAGTTACCGTTTGCATCAAAAACCGCACGCTGAACTCCGCCAGTGGTAACGCTAAATTCATTTGAACCGCTACGATAAAACCCAGTAGTTAGGGCATTGTCAAACGTAATACTGGGTACGCTATTGGAACCATCAGGAAAGCTCGCGCCAACTGCAACAAAATCAGAGCCAGCAAGAACAACACCGAAGAATGCCCAACCGCCAGTTGGTGCAGATGCGAAAACAATATTTGTACCTACCAAATTAAATCCGGACGCCCCAGTTGGATCTGGCTTTTGAATTACACCATTAACAGAAATCAAACACTGTTGTGGGTTAAGCGGGAAAGGTACAGGCGCAACACCAGCAATCCTAAGAGGAAATGTTGTAAGTACACCATTAAAGCTACTGCTAATATTATCAATATTCCGATAACTAATACCTGGAGTTAATGTTGTGTTACCTATATAGCGCATGACAACACCTACTTGCTTTTTTTCGAGTGCGGACCAGCCGTTGAGGGGGCCTTGGGCCAGCGAACTTCACTTAATTTTACACCGGCAAACGTTTGTGGAAGGTCACGGAGCTGTTGTCTATAAGATACCCAAGCAGCTTGATCGACTGTAGAACCAGAAGTAACAGTCCAATCTGTTGACTTGAGCAAGTAATCACGCTTTAGTTTAATATTTTTCCAGGAAGAATCATCAATCAAAAGAATGCGTTCTTCAAAAACACGTAATTCTAACTCTCTAAGTCTTTCTAAGATGTGATCGATTGTGTCTGAATACTCGACATCCCTTAGTTCTTCTTTACTTTCAAGATCTTCTTTTAAATCCTGTACTTGTTTGTACAGAATATCAATATCACCAATCGTTGTAAGTCCCATTGTTATTAGGTTTGCTCCAGGTAGTTGACAATGATATCAAGCGCAGAGCCAGTGTCAGAGCTTGCACGCAAGACATCTGACGAATTCATAATATATTTATTGCCTTGAATCAATTCAAGAGAAGTACCGGCTGGCACAGGGCCGTTTTTTAGGAGAAAGATTGAGTCACCTGTGGCAGGTACCATGTATACATTAGCGTTTGCACTGCTGCCGGTTTTATTGGCAATAAGCACGCTAAGAAGAACAAGAGTCGCTGTTCCTCCAGCTGTCACAATATTTGTAGTCGCACTGGAAGTCACGTCTGCTGTTAAAAGGCTGGACTTTGTATTTTTCTTAAAAGTGTTTGCCATTTAACTTAGAGCAATGATTAGGGTAAGTGTATCAGATGAGGTGGTAGTACCTGCAACAACTAGACTTCCGTTGACGGTCAAGTTACCAGAGAAGGTTGCGCTTCCTGACGAATCTATTATAAGCCTTGAAGTACCGTTTGTCACCAGGGCAATCTGACCTTGTCCTGGACTGATGATCCCTGTGTTAGCACTGTTAGCAAACTTAAGAGCGCAACTGGTTAAGGAGCCTGGAGAAAGAGCAGAGTTGGTACCGTCTTCTCTTAGAAGCGGAAGCCCACCCAAGGTAAGCGCATCGTGTACTACTGTTGTTAGCTTTACTGTGTCAACAGTAACTTCACCAAGAGCACCAATAAATGAGGCTGTTTGGGCTGTAGTACCGCGCCTGAATTGTACTTGAGTTGCCATGATTTATTATGACACGTTTGTTACTAGTTTAGCCGTAATCCTTGTTGATGATTCGACATAATAAACCAAAACATCAACGGCATTGGCAGTAGTTGTTGCAGTAGGTGTGCCGCCAGAGAACTTCCAATATGAACCATATGCAACAGTCCTGGAGCCTGTGCCATCTTGAGTTAGTACAATTGCACCACTCTGTCCAGCAGTAAGGTTTGATGGGTTAGCAATTGTAGTGTTGGTACCGAGTGTGACGGAGAAATTATTAGCTACAGCAAAATCTGGTGTAATTGTTGATGCACTTGTTAAAGCACTAACAGTTCCTCTTTGTGCGGCACCGTAGCTTTGTGCAAGGCCAAGAACAGCAACTGTACTTGTAGCGGCTGGCAGCGTTAATGTTCCTGATGCAACAGCCGTAGCAACAACTGTTGTTGTTCCAGACGTAGCTCCAGTGAATACGTTACCACCGGTACCAGCTGTTAGTGTTGTTGACGTAAGAGCAGTTAGTCCGGAAATACTTGTTGCGGTACTACCAAGTGCTACAGCAGTGGAACCGATAGTTACACTGCTATTGGCAAGTTGTGCATTAGGTATTGCGCTTGTTCCGAGAACACCAGTGCTGCTGTTATAGCTAAGGCCTGAGCCAGCAGCAACACTTATTGCACCCCGTATGTTTGCATCTGTAACTACGCTATAAGTGAAGACGCCAGTAGTGTTGCTGTAGCTCAGAGAGCCATAACCGGTGCCGCTTGTACTGGCACTCAGGGATGTCAGTAGGGCAACAGTACCAGTCGCAGCTGGCAATGTGATTGTGCCGGATGCAACAGCCGTAGCAACAACTGTTGTTGTTCCAGATGTGGAACCAGTAAATACGTGGCCGCCGGTTCCAGCTGTCAGTGTTGTAGCTGTCAGTGCGGTTAAACCGGAAATGCTACTGGCAGTAGAACCGAGAGAAACTGAAGTGCTACCAAGTGTTACAGAACTGTTGGCAAGCTGTGAATTTGGTATTGCACTTGTACTTATAATTCCTGTGCTGCTGCTATAAGTAAGACCTGAGCCAGCACCGACACTTATGGCACCACGGATATTTGCGTCGGTAACTACGCTGTAAGTGAAGGCACCAGTAGCTGTACTATACGAAAGACTTCCGTAACCAGTTCCGCTATTGGCTGTACTTAGTGAGCCGCGAATGTTTGCGTCTGTGACTACAGAAAATGTGAATACACCAGTCGCGCTGCTATAAGCTAAAGAACCGTAACCAGATCCGCTGTTTGCAGCTGAAACAGACGCACGAGCAAGAGCATCAGTGTAATATTTATTTGTTCCTTCTGCTAGGTCAGTTGTAGTATTCCCTGCAAAATCTAGTTTATCTGTTGGCGTATTTACTTCCTGGAAGTAACCACTAATAAGGGCGATTGCTTTACGAGTTGCCATGATATTACCTTAATTGAATAGGAAGTTCAGGCCTAACAGCCAATTGTGTAGAAGCCCCTGCTTCTCCAACTCTTGTTACAAATTGGCCAGCAGTAGAAGGTGGAGTAGCAGTAATTGAGCCTGCAGATGCTGCAGATAAGAAATAAGGTGTTCCTGGACTTAAACCTGACGTAGCCAAGACACCGCCAACCAGGATGTCAGTTGTAGCGCCAATAAGAGTATTTTCTCGTGTAAATCCTAGTACAGTGGCTTCATCAACTGTTGAGTTGGCTATTGCTTTAAAAATATTGCCTGTTGGTGCATCAAGGTAGACTGCCTGTCCAGTCGTAATTGCCTCGCCTGTAACGCATCGAACAACAAGCTTACCGCCAGTCTGGGACGGCAAACCTTCCTTTAGATCAATCAGTGCATCTACCAGGCCCCTGTAGTTAGGTGCGTAAGGCTGACGTGTCATAGTAAGGCCCAGGCCTGACATTAAGTCAACGAGAACAGTAATAGCCCCTTCTATATTGGGATCGTATCCTGTTGACATAATAATTTTTTTCCTGGTGTTATTCTAAGTTGTTAAATCCTTTAGAATAGATAGAGGAGCAATAAAACAATGCCAATAGAAACTGTTTTCACAGGGCTTTCTGCTGGCATCGCAGCTTTTGCCGGTCTTTCAAAAGCACTTCACAATTCTCAAGAACGTCTTAACAGGCGTTTTGAAAAGATTGAAAACAATCTCGACATACTAGAAGATCGTGTGATCCGAGATTATGTTTTGAAAGAAGACTTTCTCAGGGAAGTACAGGCCGTACATAGTAAACTTGATCGCATTCTTGATCGAGTAATGCGTTAGATTGCGACCCAGCTTGCGCTACTTGTTAGGTAAATAAATAAACGGGGGATAGCGAAGTCGTAGTGCAGCTGACCGTTTATAGGATTAGATGGTTTTCCTGAACTGACTGACGCCACGGCATTGGTTGCTTGCCAGGTGCTGCCATCATAGACTTTAAAGATCTTTGTGCTGGCTGTATCGAGCCAGGATTCCCCCTTGGAGAGGGTGGTATAGCCAGTTGGCGTTAGGTTCGGGGCGGTGCTGCCCACAAAGGTTGGACCAACCTTGATGAGCCCTCTGCCTGATCCTGAGGTGCTATCGGCAAAGTAAAGTCCTGGGTCCCCTGGATTATGGTTTAAAGCCATCTCAACACCGTCCGCAAACACGCCAAGTCGTGTTGGGAAGGGGCGATCATAAAGAAGATCGGAGAAGCGGCTGAGTATTTGAACGGTCATGGTTAAACGTTGATGTAACGACCAGAGGCAACAACAGTATCCTGTTGAACGTATGGATCGTAGGTTGAGCAGTTGATTGTTGTTACTGTAGCCGGATCCTCTGTAGGTGCGCCATTGAGGTAGGAGCCGCCCCGTATCAGGCCTGATTCAAACGAAGGTATATAGTTGATCAACGGCTCATCGAGCATAGCAAACTTAGTACCAAGAATGTATTCCGGTTGAAGGTTTAATAATTTACTAATCATTGAAATCATTCTTTGCGTACTGTTTTGAAGAACACCTTCGTTATCTAACGCACCCAGTTGACTACGACGTATTGCGTCAGTCATTAACATTACTAAAAGTTGAGGATCAAAATTTGCAATATCCTGTGGAAGATTCCTAGAACCCGTAACTTCTTGAGTGCCTACCCATTTTGCGCCTTGTTTTACAATTGCAAGCCGTTCCGCTGCTTTGCGTAGATCTTTATTTTCTTTATCAAATGCAACATAAAATGTATCTAGATCATCACCAACCGGCTTATCACTGGGCTCCATGAGCCAAGATTTAACGTAATCGTGTTCCCTTAAATTTTCAACAACACAATAGCCACTTGTATTATTTGAGAAAGGATACACAATAACAAAACTATTTTTATCAATGACCTGTGTTATGGTGTACTGCCCAGATATAGCGCTTCCGCTCGTGAATGCAAGTTGCACTTTTGTGTTTGCCAGCAGACCGTGGTTCTCGGCTGTAATTGTAATGTTTACATTGGTTTGAACATATTTTGCATTGATTGCAATTGGAGAATTACCTTCATCGTGTTTTAAAGAAAATATTGCTGCATATATATGTTTGCACCAGCGGAGCTGATAGTACATTAAATTTGGGAATGAGGTATCCGTTTTATCTTTATAATCTGGTATTTTGTAGAAATTATTAATTGCTATATAACCAAGGTCTCCAAAAACGCCTACACTGTCTCGTTGGTTGGTAATGCTACCATCTTTATTTAGGTACTGGCCACCCTTTGTAGATGTAATTGGTGTTACAGGAAACCTACGTTTCATTACTTCATCATAAAAATTGTACCCATCTCTTCTTGTGTAGTCCTGACAAGTGCATTGGTACCTAACTTCAGTTGTCAAAAATCTTCCAACCTCAAAGCCACGCTGTGCTGGCACAATTGTTTCAGTTAAGCTGTTTGCTGTCTGGGCGCCGTAGCTATCTGTTCGGTAAAAAACAACTTCATTTGTAGTAGCATCAACAGTTTTTACTGTGTAACCAACATAATCGTCATATCTAAATCCCATAATCAAGCGGTTGACAGTCAGGTTACCACTTGTTGAGCCGCTGTCTATTGTTGTTATCGTAAACTGCGTTGTTGAAGTTACGGTAATAATGTATTGACCGGAACTAATAAGACCACTGGAGACCGAAAGGTATACGGTATTACCAGTTGAAAGGCCGTGAACAGACGAACAAGTAACAGTTAACAGCGAACCTACCCTGCTATATGTTGATGAAATACCTGGATCTTTTTCAATGACCCTATCAACCAAACGCTCATCTGTTAAGAAGCTTGTTGCCGTAGGAAGTGACCGTAATCGTACTCTGGTTTCAGTCCAGCGAATGTCGTTAAATGTAGTTGAAAGCCTTACTGTAACGTTCCCCCCAGTGGACAAAGATGCTGCAGCTGTACATACAAAGGAGTTTTGAGTTACCGATATGATTGGTAATGTTGCATTAACCCCTGCACCAGAGGTGAAGACGAGGTATATGTTCTCCCCTACGAAAAAACCATGATTCTGTTTTGCAACTGTGATAGTGGTCCCAGATTGGGAGTAAGTTGCATTTATAGCGTCCCCAAGATAACGAACAGCAAGTATTGGTAAACCGAAGTTATAAAAATTTAATGAGTTAGCGTCCCTAATACCGACCAATTGATTGCCAAGTTCTTGATTTGTCGTTGGGAAAGTGAAAACCCGTAATGGTATAAAGACTCCAGGAAACTGCTGGAATGAGCAGTACATCCTGTAATCACCGCGATTTGCACGTTCCTGAGCAAAAGAACCTAAGACACTCTGTGTAATTGTGTATAGTTCGTAACCACGGCGCCACCTAGTCCAAAGGGAGTCGCGGTCATAGAAACGAATGCGGCTTTTATATTTTGCGTCTTTTGGCGTAAATTTAAAAGGGTTTTCATCTGAAAGAAAAGCCTGCAAATCTATTTTTCCAGGGTCCTTAAAACCGTTAGTCAAACCACCGTCAAAATTTTTTGACGATGACCCGTTAAATCCGTTGGATCCAAAGGGCATTGTTATATTTAGTAGTAACCAGCTTGCACGTTGCAGTAGAAGCCGTTGGTCAAAGAAGTAGTTCCGCTAACAGAAACGTACAGAGCTTGACCACGTTGCAGCATTAGCCCGCGCATTTTGGGTGAGACAGTGCTATTGGTGCTGGTAAAGTTTGCACCGGCTTGGGGAACTGGATGGTTAATATAAGGCAGAACAAGATTCGTGGTGAGACTGTACTCAACATTTTCATAAGTCGCTGGCACACTGGCAACAAATAAAGGATAAAATTGATTTGTATTTGTAATCGTGCCAGAGCTTATAAGGTAGAAACCAAAATCAATTGGTTGATAAACACTAACGTTGCCGCTGGTAGTAAGAGATCCTGCGCTTGTTACTGTGAATGTAGTTGGAGTTACAGCTGTAACTACTGCAACTTCATCGACTGCTGTACCACTGGTGTAATCTAGGCCAACCTTTTGACCAACGCGGAGGTTATGGTTGGTAAGAGTAACTACTACAGAAGTTGTACCACCTTGGGTATATGTACCGGCACCAGCTGATTGTGCGTCGATAAAGGTATTGTTATTCTTTGTGTAACGGAACCAAATCTCATCAATATATGCGCCACTGATTGAAGTATCTGTTTGTGCAGAATCACAGTCAAATACTTTTGTACAGTTACCAACAGCCGTTGGGATCAGGCTTGTAGAAAACAGTTGACCGGACGCTACGGTGACAAGCGTGCTTAGGTTAGCAGGCCTGTCAATTAGCATAGGCTGCTTGTTTGAGGAGGATGAAGCCAAGGCTCTATTTGGTTACTGTTGTTTTAATTGTAGCGTAGTTGTATCGAACACCGCTGCGCTATTGACTGGGCAGGTTCCTTTCAAGTTTTTTGATCTGCTTCTGATGTTCTTTTTCTTTTAGCCACCGTTCAAAGAATTTAATCTCAGCTGCACTAAAAAACTCAGGCTGGTTTAGAGCGTTGAGGACCAGCTTCTTTGTCTTTCCCACGACGGGCTCCATTTTTCTCTTCTATTTTAGCGCGTGCTTTGCCCAGTGCTTCCTTGCGGCGCTCCTTATCGCCTTCTTTTTTCTCTTCAGCTGTAGTCTCTTTGGACTCACTACCGCCTTCTGCTTTCTTTTTGAAGTGTGCCAGCAGCTGGGGAGGCATGCGGTTTTTATCAGCCATTGTTACTGAGGAATCTCGGGGGTTCTAAGTTCGGCGCTTCCTACGTCAAGACGTTTGAAAGCAGAAGGAAGACCAGTGCCTTGCTTTACATCATAGTTTAAAGCATCCAATACGTCACCAGCCATACGTTGACGGCGTTGACCCTGTGGTTTAGCTGAAACATACTGCCTTTTAGGCGGTTCATCAAAGGGCATTTGATCTTGCCTGACTCCAAGGGTATAGCCAAGGTCTGCGTGTGGTCTGTTAGCTGGTTGATCCTGAGGCTGCCTTTGGTGGTCGTCTGGGTGCCGAGGAAGACGTGTTCTTACGTTACGTTGTCCGTGTATACTCATCGTGAATAATTCCCGTACAAGTTATTTTGTGTTGAGTTCCTGGCTAGGTCTACGGGAGGAAGTGGATCTGAGTGTGATCGGGAAACCTCTTTCATGTACGCTGGATTGTTTAACTGAAACTGAGGCTTCTCAATACCATTGTACGCAACAACGTAGGGACAATGCATTGTTTTATCCGTACGCTTCATGTTAAACGGGTCACTAAAGCCTGCAGTTGTAATGCTTCCATCACCGTACAAGTTCCCGTACGTGACGGGAAAGCTTGGATCATAACCAGGGACCTGAGCAAATCTCATAATGTTTAACTTAAGTAATTTTGTTGAGAACTCAAGATTTTCTGCATTGAAAGTATGTACGGATTTTCTTGCAAAGTTGGTGCAGCCGGGAACTCAGTAGAAGATAAGCCGCGACTTACCATAAATTGTTTTAAATTTGATAGGGCATCTGTTGGCTCGCCGCCAGGAGTACCTGGAATCAAGACAAAAGTATTACCAGTGCTTTGATTTTGTACTGGTTGACTTTGCTGTGTTTTCTGTTGTGTCGGAATAGTTGGAGCCTGGCCTGGCATTACATCAGTCAGATTACCTTCTGGTGTTTTGTATCGACCAGTAGCAAGCCATTCTAATTGTTGATCTGATAATGGCGCTTTGCCTGGTAATGCTAAATGAACATGAGTATCATGACCAGGGTCTCCAGGTCCAAACGTTTCAGCAAAAGTCCCAAGCTTCTTAGCTCTCCAAGCCAATTCTCCTGTTCGTTGTTTCCAGCTTTTTGGCGTTCCTCCTTCGTAAGCTGGTGCCATATCAGGACGCCAGTCTGTTATATCAATTGCTTCTCCACCTGGAGCATAGTGATAAGAGCCCTTGGCATGACCGCCAGAAACGCCGCCAAATGCAGGATTTTCTCCTATTGTCAGCCCACGTTCCCGAAGAAATCTACCTACGTCAACAATAGATCTGTCGGCCATAATGTTTAACTTAAGTAATTTTGTTGAGAACTCAAGATTTTCTGCATTGAAAGTATGTACGGATTTTCTTGCAAAGTTGGTGCAGCCGGGAACTCA
>Ga0209085_1001007_pt1 | contig 18439 bp, 31 predicted proteins | sample C_131016_EF_Meta_FD_187310 | JGI IMG/M metagenome (GOLD analysis project Ga0209085, IMG submission 187310) | Freshwater microbial communities from Lake Croche, Canada to study carbon cycling - C_131016_EF_MetaG (SPAdes) (version 2) | ecosystem: Environmental > Aquatic > Freshwater > Lake...
ACATTAGTCATCCGGATATTCTCATATTTTTAGAGATGCGTAAACCAACAGGCGACCAGAATATGCGTTGCCTGAATTTACATCATGGCATTAATATCACAGATGACTTCATGCATATCATTGAACAGTGTATGCTTGACCCTGAGTTTGATGATACATGGGAACTAAAAGACCCACACAATAAAGAAGTGAGAGATACAATACCTGCAAGAGAATTGTGGCAGCGCATACTTGAAATGCGTATGCAAACAGGTGAACCATATCTACATTTCATTGATACAAGTAATCGTATGATGCCAGAGTTTCAAAAGAAACTAGGCCTATCAATCAAACAATCAAATTTGTGTAGTGAAATTATTTTACCAACAGACAAAGACCGCACGGCAGTTTGTTGTTTATCTTCTGTTAACTTGGAGTACTATGATGAGTGGAGGACGGATCCTAATTTCCTTCGTGATATTGCAGAAATGCTTGATAATGTTCTTCAGTATTTTATTGATAATGCGCCTGCCGCCGTTCAGCGTGCAAAATACTCAGCCATGCGTGAAAGAAGCATCGGTATCGGCGCTCTTGGATGGCACGCCTATTTGCAAAAAAATAATACACCATGGGAATCAGCACTGGCTGTAGGAAAAAATAAACAAATATTCCAACACATTAGAGGTAAACTAGATGAAGCGAATTTACAATTGGGTTCTGAACGTGGTGAAGCGCCTGACGCTAGTGGTACTGGGAAGCGTTTTAGTCATATGCTCGCCATTGCTCCTAATGCTTCAAGTTCTATTATTATGGGTAATACTTCTCCTTCCATTGAACCGTATAGAGCAAATGCTTACAGACAAGACACGTTGAGTGGTGCGTTTTTGAATAAGAATAAGCATTTGGATAAAATCATTAGAGACCTTACAAAAACTGAAACAGAATATAATGATGTTTGGTCATCAATCATTGCTAACGATGGTTCATGCCAACATTTAGATATACTTGATGAGTGGCAAAAAGATGTATTCAAAACTGGTATGGAGATTGACCAACGCTGGGTTATTCAACATGCATCTAATAGACAAGAGTATATCGACCAGGCACAGTCATTGAATGTATTCTTTAGACCAGATGTAAACGTCAAATATCTCCATGCAGTACACTTTCAGGCATGGAAACAAGGACTCAAAACAATGTATTATTGTCGTAGTGAAAAGTTGGCAAAGGCTGACAAAGTATCTAAACGAATTGAACGTAATGTAATTGAAGAAATTGATATGAAACAACTTGCAAGTGAGGAAGTTTGTTTAGCGTGTGAGGGATGATAGAATATTGGCCGTACTTTGCAGCATTCTTCGGAATGTTCTTTACGGACATATTCTATACATATTATTTGGGTGCGGTGCAGGACAGAAATGCTCTTGCATCCGCTAATTGGGCAGTTGTTGTTTATGTAATTGCAAGTATGTTGGTCATTGGTTATACAAGTGACCACTGGTTATTATTACCTGCAATAATTGGTGCATGGTTAGGAACTTATATTGGTATCAAACTCAAAAAATGAAAACTATAGCCTTATTTGTATGTGACCCAAAATGTTCCGTACAATCATCCAATGGGGTGATGAAAGCATTATCGGGAAATTATAAATTCAAACTTTTTTCAAAGAATGAAGTTGAAGAAGGTTTCTTTGATGGTGTCGATATGGTTATTTTTCCTGGTGGTTTTGGTGATTCAGATTCATATGACACCGTACTGAAAAACAATAAAGATGTTGTCGTTGATTTTGTAGCAAGAGGTGGCAAGTATCTTGGTATCTGTATGGGTGCATATTGGGCAGGCAAAAATTACTTTAACATACTTGACAAAGTTGATGCGGTGCAGTATATTAGAAGGCCTAACACTTGCACAAGAAGACCTCATGCAAAGAATATGCCTATCATGTGGAAAAATCAACCGATAGATATGTTCTTCTATGATGGCTGTGCTTTAGTTGGTGATGAAAACTCACCCTACGAAACTATCGCCACATATAGTAATGGTGATAACATGGCTATTATACAAAATCGTATAGGGTTAATTGGTTGTCATCCTGAGAGTGAACAATTCTGGTATGATAGTTACAGTTGGTTAAAAGGAAAATATCATCAAGGCGTTCATCATACCTTGTTGTTGGATTTTGTAAACGAATTAATGGAGAGATAGATGAAAAGAATTGTAAGATTTACCGCATCATGGTGTGGTCCTTGCCAAGATTTGGCCATGAACTTAGAAACAGCAGGTTTAAATTTACCAATTGAAGTGGTTGATATTGATACACATTCACATATTGCACAAGAATATGGTATTCGTGGTGTACCAACATTGGTAATGCTTGATGAGAATATAGAAGTTAAAAGATTAGTCGGGTCAAAAACAGTTAACGAATTACAAGAGTGGGCACAATGAGTAAAAGAAAAAGTAATTTATCAGAAGACAGAACAAGTTTTAAACCTTTCAACTATCCATGGGCATATGACGCATGGTTGAAACATGAACAGTCACATTGGTTACATACTGAAGTACCAATGGCAGAAGATGTGAAAGATTGGAAGAACAAACTATCTAAAGAAGAAAAGCAATTCCTAACACATATCTTCCGTTTCTTTACACAAGGTGACATTGACGTTGCAGGTGGTTATGTAAACAACTATCTACCATACTTCCCACAGCCTGAAGTGCGTATGATGTTGTTGGGTTTTGCAGCTCGTGAGGCATTGCATATTGCTGCCTATAGTCATTTGATTGAGACTCTTGGTCTACCTGAAACCACATACAATCAATTTATGGAATATGAGGCGATGAAAGCCAAACACGAATATGTTATGGACATTTCAGGTCAGAATACAACCAAAGAAAATACTGCAACACACATTGCTGTGTTTAGTGCCTTCACAGAAGGTATGCAGTTGTTCTCCTCATTCATTATGTTGCTGAATTTTCCACGCACAGGCAAAATGAAAGGCATGGGACAGATTGTTACTTGGTCTATCGTTGATGAAACACTACACGCCGAGAATATGATTAAGTTATTCCGTACCTACATAGAGGAAAACAAAGAGATATGGAACGATGACCTTAAAGGCCGTATTTACTCTATTGCAGAGAAAATGGTTGAACTTGAAGATACCTTTATTGACCTCGCCTTTTCTATGGGCGCTATGGACGGTTTATCTAGTGAAGATGTCAAAAAGTATATTCGCTATATTGCTGACAGGCGTCTTATATCTCTTGGTCTTAAAGGTATTTTTAAGGTAAAGAAGAATCCTCTTCCATGGGTTGAAGAAATGATTAACGCACCAATTCACGGTAACTTCTTTGAGAATAGAGTCACAGATTATGCCAAGGGTGCATTGTCTGGTGAATGGGGTAATGATGTTTGGGCTAAGGCGGCATAATGGCACACATCGTAGCAAATCTCCCTCCAGTAAATTGTTTTATTCGCAGACAGTTTCTCTATGATTTTCAAAAAGGTCATGGAGAACTAGAACCTTGTTGGTGGATAAGTATAAAGTCATTGAGAAGTCAAGCGTTTCGTATTGAATCTTATCTCAATCATTATGGCGCACTTTATGATAAGTTGCCACTTCACGCATATTGTTGGAAACCAATTGAAGGTGACCCGTATCCATTAGATTTTCTACAGTTGTGGAACAGTATGTCTTATGATATCACAGTAATTAAAAAGGCCATGATATCTAATATGAGATGTAAAATAAAAATGAAAGATGGCTCATGGGCAGAAGGAGAATATCTTTTTACTGTTGATTCTGCACATACAGATTTCAATACAATAGATTGTGGTCATAGTGAAGATGTTGAAGACCATAAATCTTTCAACTTCATTAAGTTAGATAATGGGCAATTTGCTGCACAACCAAATAATCGTGTTGTTATTTTAGAACCAGCATCTAATCCTAAAGAAATGAAGATACCAGATTTTAATGTTGCCACTACTAGATGGAATGTTGAAATGGATCCCAAATGGGACTATGGACTGCCAGAAAACAAATGGCGAATGAACGAGTAATAAGATGAACAAAACCTATCGCAGTATTTTTATTAGCGATGTACACCTTGGGACAAAAGATTGTCAAGCAGATAAGTTAAATAACTTTCTGAAACATAATTCATGTGACACACTATATCTTGTTGGAGATATAATTGATGCATGGCGCATACAACAAAACAAATGGCGATGGAAACAAAGCCATACAAATGTTGTGCGCCGTGTACTTGGTCATGCAAAAAGAGGAACAAGAGTAATCTATGTGGCTGGTAACCATGATGAATTTCTAAGACCAATGATACCCTATGGTTTCAGTTTTGGCACAGTAGAGATACATAATCAAATAGAACATATAGGCGCTGATGGTAAACATTATCTGGTCACACATGGTGACTTGTTTGATGGCATTACAAGATTAGCTCCTTGGTTGGCATTTTTAGGAGATAAGGCGTATGACTTCATTCTGGCGCTTAATAGTAAACTCAATTGGTTTCTGCATCGTTTTGGTTTTAGGTACTTTAGTCTTAGTCAATATCTCAAAACAAGAGTAAAGAAAGCAGTTGATTTCATATTTCATTTTGAAAAGAACCTTGCAGCATATTGTAAGAAACGTGGTTATGATGGTGTGATATGCGGCCACATACACCACGCAGAGATTAAAGATATAGATGGTGTTGTCTATATGAATGATGGTGATTGGGTTGAGAGTTGTACAGCATTAGTAGAGCATCACGATGGTAAATGGGAGATAATTACATGGACCAAGGAGAAAGATGATGTGGTTAATGATACTGATAGCAGTGCATATCAACAATCCAAATGATGTACCAGGTAAAATAACTTTAGAATTTCAAACACAACAACAATGCGAACAATCGTTACAATCAATGACATATTGGTTAAAATTTGATAAATTTAAGGTGGTTGGTAAATGTCAAAAGATTTAGAGAATAAAATTACAATCGTAGTGCCTTGTAAGAATGAGGAAAATTATATTGCTCACTTGTTAATGCACCTACGACAGCAAGAAATAGGCAATACTAGAATTATTATTGCAGATTGCTCTACTGACAACACACGGGAAGTTATTCAAGTAATGAAAGGTGACTTGAATGTGGAGATTATTGAGGGTGGTCCAGTTTCAATAGCAAAAAACAATGGTGCTAAACTTGCTACCACACCATACATATTATTCATAGATAGCGATGTTAGATTCTTCTCTGATACAGTTATAGCTGATTCAGTTAAAGAATTAGAATCGAACAACTTAGATTTGATTGGGGCATATATAAAATGCTACGATGGTGATGAAAGAGCACAGATTGGATTCATGTTATTTAATTTCGTGAATAGAATTATGAGCTATAAAGTCCCATTTGCTGTTGGCGCTTACATGCTGACTCGCCGTGATAGATTTGAGCAATTTGGTGGTTTTCCAGAAAAATATGGAACTAGCGAAGATTTCTTTTTATCTAAAAAGTATGATGTGGAAAAATTCAAATTAATCAAACATTACTTTGGGCAGGACAGTAGGAGATTTCAAAAGATGGGATATTTTGGTATGGTTTGGTATCTCATAAAAAACTTTTGGAATAGAAACAATGAAAGTTATTGGAACAAAATAGACTATTCAAAATATTGGAAATAAAATGATAACAATACACGAATCAGCAAAAGATAAGATTACAGACTTATACATAGATGAGAACGACCCAAATGTTAAGGGGTTGAGAGTTTTTGTGCAAGGCGGTGGTTGTTCTGGCTTCTCATATGGTTTCACATGGGATTGGGAGAAGAATGAAGATGACTTTGAATTTCCCATTAATGAAAAACTCCAAGTATTGGTTGATGCAATGAGTATGCAATACCTACAAGGTGCAACAATCAAATTCAAAACAGAATTAATGGGTTCAAACTTTGTGATTGATAATCCAAATGCAACTAATAAATGCGGTTGTGGTTCATCATTTGCAGTATAAAAGAAAGATAGAAAATGAAAAAATTATTAGTTTTATTGGCACTATTTGCCACACAGGCATTTGCATGGGACCAACGAGCACCTATGCCACTACAAGCGTGTGCAGTACACAATCCATATGGTTTTGCACAAACACAACGCCCAGCACAACCAATTTGTCGTGAGGCCTATTTTGTTGCATATGACACACCAGTTAAGATTCCAGTTTATGTTTCATATACACTACTACCACAAAATGCATTAGGTTGTTTCCCACGCACCAATGCATTTGTTGCTGATGCAAGTTTAGGTGGCACAGGTGCAAGACCTGATGACTACGCTGCAACAGGTTACGATAAAGGGCATGCCGCACCTGATGGTGACTTGTCATGGTCAGCACAGGTTGAGTATGAATCGTTTCTAATGACTAACATGTACCCACAGGCAGGATCATTGAATCGTGGTATTTGGAAGTTACTTGAAACCTCTGTTCGTGGTTGGGCAGTACAATTAAATCAACCATTCACAATCTATGTTGGTGCAATCTATGGTCAAGGTGACAAGACTATCGGCAATGGTGTTATTGTGCCACATGCATACTATAAGATTGTGATTAACAATACAACTAAACAAGTTGCTGGTTGGATGTTCTCTCATACAGCGCCATATCCTAATCTAGGTAATGACTTGACTAAGTACCGTGTACCACTTACACAAATTCAACAAGTTGCTGGTGTTCAATATCATTTCCCTGCTGGGGCAGTTGAGTTGCAACCAGGACGAGAATGGCCTGTAGATTTTGGTGCATTAACTAACGCAAAGAGAGCTAAATGCGGAAAGGCTGATTAATGGCAACATTGCATCACGTTTGTGATAACTGTGAATCAGAATTCACACTAAAATATAATGAAGACCTTTGTGACGATGACCCGATATATTGTCCATTCTGTTCGGAGTACATACTACTAGATAGTGAGAATATTCCAGAAGAGGATGATTAAGATTTTCGATTGCAATTATCGAAATGCCATCGTTGCATTACCATACCTTTTCCAATTTTATTGCAATGAGGACAGACCATCATATGTTTAGTATGATGGTCATTCTTTTTATGCCAATCTGAATGAAGAGGTAGTTTTTTACCTGTCATTTGTAATCTTAATTTTTCTTTTTGTTCTTCAGGCATAGGTTTTTTATAATTTGGATTTTTATCACCCAACTTAGATTGCCTATAATTCTCCCTCATCTCATCCGTAAATACTTTTTTCTTTGCGGCTATACCACAAAGTCTTCTTGTTTCGGGTGAATTTGGTATGCCTTTATTCCATGCAGGTATTTTATCACATTGTATATCATTTTCTGTTAATGGATTTTCTTTCATCCATAGTCTCATTTCGATGAATATATCATCTTCAACATCTGGTGTATAAATACTCATGCTGACATTCCTTTACAATGTTAGAGTGGGTGCGACTGTGGTGGTTGGCGACCCACACTTATTTATAAGAATGAGATAATGTGGTTATATAATAACAAAGAATTTACAGAAGAAGATGTTGGTGATTATTTTGGATTCGTATATCTTATTGAAAACAATCTCAATGGCCGCAAATATGTGGGTAAAAAGTTTTTTACTCGAGCCGGCACAAAACAAATCAAAGGTAAAAAGAAAAAGGTTCGACTGTCTTCTGGATGGTCGAACTATTGGTCTTCGTCTAAAGAATTACAAGAAGATGTAAAGAAATTAGGGGAGGAAAACTTTAAGCGCACCATACTGTACCTGTGTAAAAGTAGGTCAGAGTGCTCATATAGAGAAACAAAGGAGATTTTCATAAGAGATGCTTTATTATCGGAAAATTATTATAACTCATGGGTCAGCTGCAAAATTCATAAGGCACATGTACTGAACAAATTATGAGACAACACAAAGAAAACCCTAACATACCTATCAAAAGGAAGTCTATGGCTCGCAAACAGACTGCTAACACATTCATTGAAACCGCCAAGGTTAATTCTCCAAAACCAACAAATTCATTAAAGATAAAGATAGACGACCTAAGAACATTCGACCCACTAACAGAGAATCAAAAACTATTTTTTGATTCATACAAGCGAGGTGATTATTTTTTAGCACTACATGGTGTTGCAGGCACAGGTAAAACATTTTGTGCATTATACAAGGCGATAGAAGAAGTACTAGACAAATCAAATCCATTTGATAAAATCATTATCGTTCGGTCAGCGGTACAGAGCCGTGAGATTGGTCACCTGCCTGGTGATGTAAATGAGAAAATGGAAATCTATCAGCAACCATACAGACAAATTTGCGAGACACTATTCGGCCGCCGTGATGCATGGGATAGATTAGAAGAACAGCATTATATTGAATTCATATCAACTTCATTCATTCGTGGTATGTCATTTGATGATGCAATCATTATTGTGGATGAAATGCAGAATATGACCTTTGAAGAAATTGATACCGTTATGACACGGGTCGGCTATCGTTCAAAGATTATATGGTGTGGTGACTACAGACAAACCGACCTGAATAAGAAAAAAAATGATGTATCAGGCATTTTAAAATTCTTTGACATTGCCTATCATATGAAGGCATTTACTCGCATTGAATTTACCGCTGATGATATTGTTCGTTCATCATTGGTTAAAGATTATATCCTTGCCAAAATGCAATTTGAAGATAGTCAGAATTAGACTCAGTAATCTAGTAAAAATATGTTGCAACGCACAACAGAATACTATATAATAGGACAGGCGCTCAATAGTGAGGCCTGTTTTATTAATCGTCTTAGGAGATAAACATGTTCGCAGTAGATACATTCATTGAAACCGTTCAAGGTGCAAAAAAATACTTTGTTAATACATTCGTAGCAGATAAAGACTTGCAAGTACCACTAAATGCTTTCATCGACAAACAAACCGAGTTTGTTAATCAAATCGTAAAAACTAACCAAGAAGTAACAAATCAAGTTTTAGATTCATTGTCAAAATATTCTAAAACTACAAAGGCTTAATCATGCTTTTGAAAAAAATAGGCAATTTTATCTGTACTTGGGCTGAAATTGTTTACGAGCATCGCAAATCTAACGGGTTTGCAAAGTACTATTGAAATATTCGGTTCTCTCTTTATATACATAGTGGTATGCAGAGAGAACCGATTTCAGTTTCAATTAGAAAAATTCTTCAACTTGACATTTCCAAGAGTATATGCTCATGGGAACCTGTAGTCCGCAATGGATGGGTTGTTAAGTTTTCAGTCTATAAAAAGAATATTCTTATAAGTTTCATCTCAATCAATACAGCACAAACTATTGTTCGGTACTTCAACGATGAAGATATGGCGTGTGAATTCATCAATTTTGTGTGTCACCAAGACCCTACACAAGAATTGATGTTATAAATAGAACATAATCACAATTTCTTTGAGAGAATATAATGCCTCTAAGTAGAATAACAAACCCCTTTCTAGGAACTTCCGGCTACAGGTCAGTAACAGACTTTACTGCCACAGCGGGTCAAACATCATTTACAGTACCAAGTTATGCCGTTGGTTACATTGACGTTTACAGAAATGGTGTGAAATTAGCTGCGGCTGATTTTACTGCAACATCCGGCACAACAGTAGTATTAGCAAATCCTGCTACATTAGGTGATGTAATCACCGCAATTTCAACATACATGGGTACTGCAACCAATCTATCGGTTACAGGCGGTACAATCAATGGTCAATTAGTTGTTAACAGCGCAACAGGCGTAAACCCATTCATAACTCAAGTAAACAGTACTGAGGTTTTACGTATTGATTCTGCGGGTAATTTGGGTATTGGTACAACAACAACAAACTCTAAATTAAATATTTTTGCTTCGAGCACAAATACGTCTGTTCTTGGTACATATGCAAACATTCCACTTCTTCTGAAAAACACAAGTAGTACCAATAATAACTGGTGTATAATTGGAACTCAAGATGCCGCTGGAAACTTTGCAACATTTTTTGGAACGCAAACTACAAATCAAGCGTCTGCACTTTCTGATTTTGTAATTGGTACAAATCCAGGTTCTGGTGCAACAGAGCGTATGCGTATCGACTCCTCTGGTAAAGTGGGGATTGGTACGAGTTCGCCTGCATTAACTTTAAGTCTATCTGGCGGCACAGGGACTGCTCCTGCTACTTCAGGAACTACCCAAAACGGAACATTCAGAATCAGAACTGCCTCAAATGGAGTAATAGACTTTGGGTCTATTTCTGCAACTGGCGCTGGCTGGATACAAGCTACAGACCAAACAAGTTTGGCAAGCAATTACGACCTATTGCTCAACCCCAACGGCGGTAATGTGGGTATTGGTACTGCTACACCTGTCATCAAACTTGATGTAACTGGTGTATCAGGAACTAATGGTGATGCTAGAGGATTGATAACCGTAACAGACACATCGTCATTTGCCACTGGAGTTGGTGGTGGTATTACATTTAGAGCAAAATATAATACGGCAGGAAATTATTTTGATGCTACAAATATAAAAGGAATTAAAGAAAACGCAACAGACGGAAACTTTGCAGGAGCAATGGTTTTTGCAACCTCACCTAATGGTGGCTCTCCTACAGAACGTATGCGTATCGACTCCAGCGGTAACTTGCTGGTGGGGTCACTTCATGCCCAAGTATGGGATGAAATAATATCTGGATATAGAACAACCAGTGCTGTAATTGGCGGGTTTTATTCAAGTTCATCTTCTTACACATCAAGCGTCATACGGGCTCAAACAGAAACAGCGGCTGGAACAGGTTGGTATTTCTTTGAAGGTAGAGCTTCTGGTGGTTCTTTTCAATATGGTATTCGAGGTAATGGAACTGTTACAACTTCTGATGAGCGCAGAAAGAAAAACATTGAGCCAGCAAGAAGTTATTTAGAAGATATTTGCAAAATTCCTGTTGTTAAGTACAACTGGAAATCTGATGAGGATAGTGTTTCAAAAGAACTTGGCTGGATTGCCCAAGACGTTCAAAAAGTATTTCCCAATATGGTTGTCACGCATCACGATGGCCCAAATGATGACCAAGAAGTTTTGCTTTTGAAGAAAGAAGTGTTTTTACCGATGCTTATGAAATGCATCCAAGAACAACAAGCCCTCATCACTCAACTACAAGCCGATGTAGCGGCACTGAAAGATAAAGCATGACAAACGCAGTCTCAATAGCCCAGTCAGGGTCAAATAATACAAGTTTTAGAAATCGAATAATCAACGGTGCAATGGTGATTGACCAGCGTAATGCGGGGGCGCTAATTAGTACTGGCGCTACTGTTCCTTATACGCTTGATAGATGGTTAGCAGGAATTGGATATTCTACTGGGGCAACAGTACAACAATCTACTTCTGCACCAACAGGATTTAATAATAGCCTTATTGTTACTGTAGGAACAGGCGCATCTGCTTCCGCTAGTAATACTGCTAGAGCACTTCAAACTATTGAAGGTTTTAATGTTGCAGATTTAGGATGGGGAACGGCAAGCGCTCAAACAATTACGTTATCTTTTTGGGTTAAGTCTAGTCTTACTGGTACTTTTGCAGGTGGAATTTACAACAACGCAGCCAACAGAACTTATGTGTTTACCTACACAATAAACGCAGCAAACACTTGGGAACAAAAAACCATCACTATCGCTGGCGACCAATCTGGTACTTGGTTAACCACTAATGGTGGTGGTATGTATGTAAACTGGGATTTAGGCACAGGCTCAACTTATCAAGCAACCGCTGGTGCATGGGCTGCTGGTGCGGCATGGGCTACATCAGGTTCGGTAAAGCTAGGTGCAACAAGTGGCGCAACATGGTCTATCACAGGTGTACAACTAGAAGCAGGGTCTACTGCATCCCCATTTGAGAATCGTTCATATGGTGTTGAGTTGGCTTTGTGTCAGCGATATTATTATCAAATTACAGGCAACAGTCAACCTATTGCGTCTGGTTACAACAGAAGCACAACATCAGTATATGGATATGGGGCTTTACCTGTACCTATGCGAATTGCCCCATCGCTGACATCGCCAAATTCTGCTGGTTATTTTTCAGTTGAATATGGCACTACTGGCAACGCAACAATACCAACCCTATCTCTATATGTAGCTTCAACAACTGGATATTTTGTTAATGGAACACCTGCAACAAGTGTTACAGCGGCGTCTGGCAATGCAATATTTACCAACAATTCATCATCATATCTTGGTTTTTCTTCGGAGTTGTAAATGTATAAAATTTTAAACAATAGATGCGTCAGTAAACAAAATGATGATGGTTCTATAACCAGTTTCATGGTTGACCCCGCCAACACAGACTACCAAGTTTATCTTGCTTGGCTGGCTGAAGACAACCAACCATTACCTGCTGACGAATAATTGCCTCACAAATACATTCAATAGTGTATAATCCAATATAAATAAATCATTCATTATAAGGAGTTAAAATGATTAAACTTGAATTAACAGTCGAAGAAGTAAACAATGTCCTACAAGGCCTCGGACAGTTACCTTATATACAGGTAGCATCTTTAGTTGAGAAGATTAAAGAACAGGCAACACCGCAAGTCCAATCTCAGCAAACACCTGAGTAAGATTCGGTAAACTTAATCAACCCTGCTACGGCAGGGTTTTTTATTGCCTCATTACTTTATGGGCTCTGATATAATGATTGAAACTTTGAAAGAATATCATGGACATTTTGAAAGTCATGGACCGTATCAAGGCTCTACAAGAGTTTGAGGTCAAAACAATCCTACCCGAAGATTTCCGATTCAAAGGCAAAGTGCCTTTTGATTTACAGATTGTGGGTGATGAGGCAACAATTAAGGTTCTTGCGCTAACGCTTGAAGAAGCAATGATGCGAGTTGATTTGTTTTTATTTGGAGTAGATGATGAGAATAATTAAAAGTGAATGGCATCAAGTTGAGAAGCGATATGCAATTGATATTGATGAAGATATATTGAATAAAATTTATCCAGATGCCACAGTCGAGGAAATTGAAGATATCATGCACCAATTGGAAAATGGTGACTTAAATGCAGCCACTATTGTAGAAGATGCACAATCTGGTGATGTTGACTTTGATTGGGATTGGCTCGATGAAGATGATTGGTGGACTGACCGCAAGGGCGGTTATGATGTAACATATGAGGTTGATAATGGCTGATTTTATTATAGGCTTTGTCATTGGTTGGTTCATTGATGATATTATAGCCTTTGTTAAAATTGCATATGAAGAATTTAAGATAGCAAAGAGAGATTGGAGAAAATAATGGATGTACATATTGCAGCAAACTTTTTTGTTGGTACAATTTTGACATGTGGTGGTATTGTGATAATTGGATTAACTGCCGTATTGCTGAACAATATAATCAACAAATATTGGAAGCCTATCAAATGGCGGGTGTATGAAGAATACCGATATGATTACAATGACCCGCCAATGGGTCCTTTGCCAGAATTAGAACCAGTAGCAAATTCCAATAATAAAATCACTATAGTTTAACTGCATCCCACTATATACGTTTATGGTATAACAATATAAGGAAACAAGATGAGAAAAATGCTACTATGTTTGGCATTGGTTGTGTCACCGATGCTAAACGCACAACCGACAAGACTATTTGAATTGACTCGCACAATGCGCTGTTCTGATGTACAAGAATTGATTAATGACCTTACAGAGAATTATGGTGAAAAGATGATATGGACAGGCAAAGACACCTCGACTGCCACCTATATTTCAATTTACAAGAATGAAAAGACTGGTTCATGGACGCTGATACAGTATGATTCTAAGGTTGGTTGTGTACTAGGCGCAGGGGAGTTAGGCACACCGATATGAACTCAAATCTAAAAGCTATATTATTAGTTTTTGGATTTTTATTGTCATTTACTGTAGTGCCTATGATACTGGTGTTCTTTTTTAATTATTTGCTTATTGCCGTAATACTGGTATCATTTGCGCTCTCGCTCGGTATTCTAGTCGTATTTACCTTTTTTGAGATACGAAATGAGTTAGAATATCATAAGAATTTAGATGATGATTTGACGCACGGTTTTGATGCAGAGAAAAAGAGATTTTATAAATTTTTCCGAAAGGAACTAGGATGAACAAGAATTTTTGGGGCGAGCCTGAACCAGATGATTTACCAGACTGGATGAAACCAGAGACATATAAGAACCCGCAGCCAAAGAAAAAGGGTTCAGATATGAATGACGTAATAATGGAGGCATTGAAAAAGCCTCCTATTCCTGTAGAGATAAAAGAGCCGAAGTTATGAATTATGTAGCAGGTTGAATATTAATAGGACTTTATTAGAATGACGATTGATGAGCGAATAAAAGACTTGGAGAATAGGGTAAAGGAACAGGCCGAACTGATTCGGTTACTACAGAAAAACTCCTGCCATTGTTATAATTGTGCAGACCCGCTGACACAGCTAACGAGAATGATATTATGCCCGAAGTGTGGTAATAAGCGCTGCCCTCATGCAACCAATCATAATATGGCGTGTACTGATAGTAATGCAGTAGACCAAGAGGGTAGTAGGTATTAAAATGAGTGAAGATTATTATGTTTATGCATATCTGAGGGAAGACGGCACACCATATTATATCGGTAAGGGCAAGGGTGATAGAGCGTATCATAGAACAAAGTATGAACTTATTGTCTTACCGGCAATTGATAGAATTGAGATAATCTTACATAACCTTACAGAAGAACAAGCGTTTTCCAATGAGAGGGATTATATTGCATGGTTTGGTAGATTGGACATTAATACAGGAACACTTGAAAACCGAACTGATGGTGGTGAAGGTATTTCTGGATACAAACACACCAAAGAAGTAAAAGATAAACTACGACAACATTCTACCGGCAGATATTATTCCGAAGAAACTAGAAAAAAAATAAGTGATAATACAAAAGGCAAGAAAAGAACTGAAGAACAAAAGAAGAGAATAAGTGAGTCTCAAAAAGGTAAAGCGACAGGCAGAGTGCCTTGGAATAAGGGTAAAACTTATTCCTATGCAGAAGATTATGTCCCTTGGAATAAGGGTAAAAAACTAGCACCCTTTAGTGAAGAGCATAAGAAGAAAATTTCAGATTCTCGTAGAGGTAAAATGCCTAGTGAAGAAACTAGGAAAAAATTAAGTGAAGCACACAAAGGTAGAGTGCCTTGGAATAAAGGTAAAAGTGGTTATGAAAGCAAAAAATGGAGTAAAAAAGTGCCAAATGATGAAAAAGGTGCTAATAGAAATAGTAAGAGTGGCGTAACGGGAGTTTGTTTTAATAAATTAGCAGGTAAATGGCGTGCTTATATTATGCATAACACACAAAATATTCATCTAGGCACCTTTGCAAACATTGAAGATGCTATAGCCGCAAGAATAGAGGCCGAAAATAAGTACATTAAGTGCAATAAAGTGCAAAAAAGTGTAGTAACTGACTTGCCCACAGGAGCACAGGAACCAGTGAGATGACGGATAGGTATAAGGAAAAAAACTGTAAATTCTGTGAAAAACTGCATAAAAAACGGGGACCTTATTGCTGCCAAGGGTGTGCGAATAGTGACCGTGAAGTCTCAGATAAAGTCCGAGATAATATGCGAAGTGTTGCGATAGATTATAATAGAACACCCGAAGCAATTGCGAAGCAGAAACAATTGCACACCTCATTGGTCGGCATGACTGTAGAAGATTTTGCAGTTGATATACCAGAAGTCCGTGACCTCTCTGACTACTCTGAATTCCTCGATGGCTTCGACCGAGGGGAGAAGTGGTAGTCCCCACCCTAATCCCGCCCTATATTTTATCATAGTTTCCGCTGCTTGTCAAGCCCACTGTTGTTGCCGAAATACAACACAGGTAATAAAGGCTTGACATTTTCTATGGGCCTGTTATACTAACGGTGTTGCTTTTGAAAAGGTTATAGTATGTGGAACTTAGAAGGTCTTACTGTCCGTGGTGTGTACTTTGGTTTACCTGTTGAGGGTGTAGTTACTGAGTCCAGAGTGAAGTATGGTGGCTCTGTCCAGCATACTGTGGACCTATTCTATCCTATAACACTATTCTCTACTGAAGAGAAAACAAGAGTATTACTGGATGCCTCTGAGGTTATCCATGTTGAATATGAAAGTGTTACAGCCTGTGAGTTTGATTAAGTAATACTTTCCCTATACTTGACAATGGTAAGGATTCGTGTATAATGGGCTACATGATAAAGAGAAAACCACGATCCGACCGAAACCATGTGCTCTATAGGGTAGAGTGCGTGGATACTGGAGATTCATACATTGGTCTTACAGTAGCACAAGGCCATGCATTCCTCCGTAGTGTAAAGGTACGCTGGCAGAAGCATGTTAGTCGTGCCATGCGTGAGAAAAAAGACTGGGCTTTCTGTAATGCTTTACGTAACAATTCCGACTGTGAATGGCGTTATGAAGTATTAGAAGTGGTTCGTGGAAGAAAACCAGCCCATCAGCGTGAGCGCCAGTTGATTGCTGAATACGAGCCGTCACTTAATACCTTTTAATTAATTGACTAAAATGCTCAACTATTCCAATAACGCTTGACATTCCTACCGATTGTGTTATACTGTATCCATAGATTGAAAGATTAATTATGAAACCTCAGAAATACCCAAAGCCAGTTGCTAAGCATGCTAAACGCTATGTGCCTATAGTCAAAACCAAACAAACAAGAAATCGGACCTATGGATGCTGGTAAAACAATAACTGACCAAATTGGTCAAGTATTCAAATAATGCTTGACAATTGCCTTGGTTCTGTTATACTGTATCCATAGATTGAAAAACAAGACAAATTTTTAAAGGAAACAAAATGTCTAAAACCTCTGACCTCTCCGTTGCTCTGAAAAACATTCAGACCGAAATGTTTTTTCTCCGTGCCAAGGCTGCTGAAGTCCGTGTCGCTATGAAAAAAGCTCGTGCTGATGCAAAGGTTGAAAAAACCATTGCTCGTCAGGCAAAGAAAAACGTGGCTGCTGTAAAGAAAGCCGCTCGTATTGCTAAACTTGAGGCTAAACTGATTGCCATGAAAACCGGAAATGTCGGTGCCAAGGCAATTAAGATGAACAAAAAACCATCTGCTTGCACCACAGTGTACCAGATGGCTGCTTAAAAACCACGCTGAGACCGCCGAGGAACGGTGGTACCACAAAGACCAGTGTCAACATTGGTCCTCAGGTGTAAGGCAGAGGGATCGGATCCCCGAGGCCGCCAGTTGAAAAATTACTGGCAAATAATGCTTGACAATAGTGCCAATCTGTTGTATACTGTAGTCTGATTAATCGAAAAGGGAAAAAATGTTTATTGCTCTTTGTGTTTTTACTGTTCTAGTCCTGATTGGTGCTTCCGTGTCAGCTTCTGTTAAAACTTTAGGATAAGGAAAAAAGATGACTTATTTTGGAATGTTCACTACTGAAGGCAACCAAAAGGTCGCCGCTATTGTAGAATTCGCAAAGGCTAATGGTGCTGAATGGGAGAATGTTCTGCCCATGTTACGTAACCTTGCTGATAGTAATCCGATGTACCGTGAGGCTATGGACACTGTAGTCCGTGAGATGGTCTATGATGCATGTAGTTTTACCAGTGACTTTTATGTCTGAATACACAGTTATTACATCCACAGGTAGAGTACTTTTGTTTTCAATAAAGTCCTGCGCTGACCTGTACCAGAAGGCCTATGGTGGTGTTGTATTTTCATCACAGGTGCTTGACAATCCCACCCAGTGTGATATACTGGCCTCAATAGATAACAAAAGGATAGATGATGTTTACACCTCTTGAAAGAATCGCTTTTACCGTTGTTTCAGTGTTGGCTGTGGTAGTAATTGCCATGGACATGTTTGTATGGAGAACAATATGAGCAGAATGAGTGACATGGCTCTGGAGATACAGGAACGGCTCGACAGCGGCCAGACTGTGGATGAGATAACAGAGGCGCTGCAAGTACCCTTTGAATGGGTTGAGTGTGTCGCAGAGTGGCCTACTGCTGGTCAAGGAACCGCCTAGGACAGTACCAGGGAGTCCTCTAAAGCAGGTCTACTTTTGTCTAGATTCCGTCCGCTGTGTCACAAAGACTCACAAAAAAATTTCTGTACCCAAAACCCCGTTCCCTAACAAAAAGTCTCTGTAAAATTTTTTTTGGAAAATTATTATGTTATTATCTGATCCAGAACAGTCGCTGTATAACAAGCAGCTTCTGAGCAAACTCAGTGAGGCTACGCTTCATCCCCTATATCATAGTCGTGCTGGTAATGCGTCTAGGCATAATCGTAATCGCAAAATCTTTATTGAGTTTGGTTACTATAACTATACCCTACAGGAAATATCTGATAGGCATGGTATAACAAAAGAAACCATACGCCAGATTATTGCTCGTTGGCAT
>Ga0209085_1001008_pt1 | contig 18432 bp, 30 predicted proteins | sample C_131016_EF_Meta_FD_187310 | JGI IMG/M metagenome (GOLD analysis project Ga0209085, IMG submission 187310) | Freshwater microbial communities from Lake Croche, Canada to study carbon cycling - C_131016_EF_MetaG (SPAdes) (version 2) | ecosystem: Environmental > Aquatic > Freshwater > Lake...
CCGTTAAAGTCAAGGAGTTGACGAAGGATTTCTTCGGCTTGGTTGTTGGTAAGGGTAATAGGCATCACTCCACCCGCCAAACGCGAACACCCTTAACGCCGTCTTCCGTAACGGATCGCATCGTGATTTTGATTCCAACTTGTTTTGCCTGGTTGGACAAGCCTGCCCGGTTCCATTCGGTTGAAAACACGCTGTCGCCGATTTCCAGTTTTCGGAAAACCGCCGCCGCTCCCGTACTTCGCGCTGGCATTGGAATTCCCTTGTCAATCTTCAATTCATCCATAGTCTTTAGATTTCTCCCGTGTAGTTGCCCCGTTCCGCGCACTCGTCGCACATCGTACCGGTAGCATTGTCGCAAAAACAGTTCCCGTGGTCGTCAGGGTCGTCGTATTCGAGGTAGTAGTGGCACATTGTCTTTATCTCGTGCAACCTCTCTCGGGTCGCACAAACATAATACACGAACTGCGCCACAAACGGTAGAAATTTTTGTAGATTTTTTTGTAGAAATTTCCGGTTGATTTTCGCCCCGCGTCGTGTATAGTGTCGGTGTATGAAGTCACAAGACCTGCGGTATCGAAACGCGGCGCTATTCCTTGAAATGGATGCGAACTCCAAACTACGGGGCATTGCGCATCGGAGTGTAGCTGAAATCGCAGCTACGTTTGGAGTCAGTCCGACAACGGCTTGGCAAGTCACCGCCCAAGTGCGAGCGGCGATTCTAGAGAACGAGATCACGCTCGCAGAAGTTCGAGCGTTAGCCACCAACTACCACGGTAGGTATGTGGCGGCGAAGGAGAAGGGAGGGAAGTAAAGAGAAATGGGATTATTTAAGAAAGCAAGCAGGAAACGCGTATTCCTAAAAATTGGATTGATGGGAGCGTCTGGTAGCGGTAAAACGCGTTCGGCGCTGGAACTTGCCAAAGGGTTAGCGAACGGCGGCCAGATCGCGGTAATTGATACCGAGAATGGTTCGTCGTCACTGTACTCGCACGTCACGGAATTCGACGTCGCAGACATCGAGCCGCCATTTGCCCCGGAGAAGTACATCGCGGCGATTAAACAAGCCGAAGAGCAGGGTTACGCGGTCATCATCATTGATTCCTTTTCTCACGCATGGAAGTACCTGCTAGACAAGAAGGAAAAGCTAGACGCTCGCGGCGGCAAGCAGAACTCGTACGCGAACTGGGGGCCGGTCAAGACCGAAGCTGACGAACTCAAGAACGCTATTCTTCAAAGTCGAATTCACGTTATCGCGTGTATGCGGGCCAAAACCGATTATTCCCAGGAGGGGGGCAAGGTTCAAAAGGTCGGTCTTGCAGCGATTCAGGAACCCGACGTCGAATACGAGTTTACGGTCGTGTTCCAAATTGACCAAGCGCACAACGCGCAACAAACCAAGGACCGTACCGGGTTGTTTGGAGAGCGAATTTTCAAGATTACGCCGGACACCGGTAAGACGTTCCTCAACTGGTTACAGTCTGCGGACGACGAAGAAGTTTACGTGCCACCGACCCAACGAGAACCGGAACCCGTGCGTGGTGGCGTTCAGGACCATCCGCGACCCAAGGCAGACAAAGACCTAATCGCTATTCGCAAATCGTGGGGGTTTGAGCCGGAACATTGGGTAGAGTTCTCCGACGCGTGTAAGGCCGACGGGTTTGACCCGGTTGCGATGCTCAAGAAAGCTAACGCAGGGGACATCAAGGACATGGCTACCGCGCTGGAATGGGTGAGTTACGGTTGCCCAGACCTTCCGACAGCCGAACCAAAACCCACGCAAGACGACGAAGACGCCAACGCGATTGACCCTATGGAGCCACTCAAGTAATGAACCCCGATAACCCTTTTCTTTTCCTTGACTACGAAACCGGAGGGCTTAAACCCTACGCTCATGGTCCCGCGTCAATTGCGGTTGCCTACTTCAACGGCGGTCAACTGGTCAAATCGTTCTCGCACTCCATCAAACCCGTGGGAAGTCGCGGCTACTGTCTGGACGCGTTCAAGATCAACGGGCTGTCGTTGGAGCGGCTTGAGTCCGAAGGTCTTGACGAACTTGAGGTTTACAAGTCGCTGACGCGGTGGTTGAACGGGATCAACGACGGTCGCTACCTGCCCGTATGGGCGCACAACGCGGAGTTCGACCTGGGCTTTTACGCGGACGGCACGAACCGGGTAAAGGTTAACCCGTTACTTGGTCCGTGGGGATGCACGAAACTACTGTCAAAGCACGTTTGGCCCAACGCCACGAAGCATGACCTTAACTCGGTGTTGATTCGGGTTGGGTTGAAGCGTTCCAGCGACATCCACGGGGCACTTGAAGACGCGACATTGGGTGGATACGCCTACGTCGCCATGTTACAGAAACTTACGTCAGAAGCCACCACGGAGGAACCAAATGTTTAACCGAATCGTACTCATCGGACGCTTGACGCGTGACCCGGAATCGAAAAACACCCAGACCGGCAAAGCCTACGCGACGTTCTCAATCGCCGTAGACAAGGGCCGCAAACCGACCGACCCGAACGAACCGAGCGCCGATTTCTTCAACGTCAAGGTGTGGGGTCAGACGGTGGAGTTCGTCACTACCTACCTCACGAAAGGCCGACTGGTCGCGGTTGACGGGCGGATCGAAAGCCGCAAGTACACCGACAAGGAAGGAACACCGCGCGAGGTTTGGGAGGTCACGGCGGATAACGTCAAGAGCTTGGAGCGACCTAGGGATGACGGCGAAGGGGTGGCGAAACCAGCTACGCGAACGGCATCGCGTCAAACAGCTAAATCGCAAAAGGAAGAGTACGATCCTTTTCAAGACGATTGATTATGGAAACTTGTATCATTACATTAAAAACGGGTGAAAAGGTAATCGTAGGCGGATACCCAACCGCTGAGCTTGCGGCAAGGGCTTACGACAATGCGGCAAGAGAGTTTCATAGTTTCATGGAGAATTTGCAAAGCAAAATTTTCCGAGTGAGGACCAATGACCAACGTTAAAACTCCTGACCCCGACCGAGAATACGTCGAATGCCCCGGCTGCGGGGCGATGATCGCGGTGGCACATGCGAAGAACTGTGCTATCTGCTATCTCTTCAATGAGGTTTTGACGGGTGGTGATGGGGGAGGGGAGATCGAGGAATAGATATGAAAGACCTAAGAGAGTACGAAGAGATTGTCGCGGCCAAAATCATCCGGCACCAGGACCACGGGTTTACGGTTGACCCGTCGGACCTACGACCGGATAGCCGGGACTTCCAACAAACGATCATCCGTTGGGCACTTCAAAAAGGCCGCGCGGCCATCTTTGCCGACTGCGGACTCGGCAAAACTAAAATGCAACTCGAAATATCGCGAATCATGGCGGCACGTGGTGTGCGAACGCTGATTTTATGCCCGCTGGCCGTTGCCGCCCAAACGGTTAGCGAAGCCGTGAAGTTTGGCATTGATGGGGTTCAATACTTTGACAACGGGAATGACGCCAAAGACGCCATGATCGCAGTCACGAATTACGACCGGTTGGATGAATTCAACCTAAGCGAGTTTGGGTGCGTTCACCTCGACGAATCCAGCATCCTTAAAGCGTTTTCGGGCACCACGAAAAAGAAACTAGTTGAAGGGTTTGCCAACACGCCGTACCGGTTTTGCTGGTCAGCTACACCCGCGCCGAACGATACAACCGAGCTGGGTAACCATTCGGAGTTTCTGGGGGTATTGCCGTCGCACGAGATGTTGGCGCGGTGGTTTACGAACGATTCAATGGCGGCGGGCAACTACTCTTTGAAAGGCCACGCGGCAAAGGATTTTTGGCGCTGGGTTACATCTTGGGCAGTAAGCGTTCGGTTTCCGTCCGACGTTGGCGGGAACGACGAAGGGTACATTTTGCCGCCCTTGGAATGGATGGAGTACCGCGTTACGGTCCCGCACGATTTCGACGACGGGAAGTTAATCCCAGATTCCAAGCCAAGCGCAACCGAGCTACCCGGCGTGATGCGGAAGACGATTACCCAACGCGTAGAAGAGGCCGCGCGGATTGTGGCGACGCGACCGGATGAACAATGGGCGATCTGGTGTGAACTGAACGAAGAATCCGAAGCTTTAGGGGCGGCAATTCCCGGAGCGGTGGAGGTTCGCGGGTCAATGACTCGAACCGTTAAGGAAGAGCGGCTGATGGGATTTTCGCGCGGCAATGTTCGCGTAGTTGTGACAAAGCCAGATATTGCGGGTTACGGGTTGAACTGGCAAAACTGCCATAACGTCATATTCGTTGGCCTGAGCTACTCGTACGAGAAGCTATACCAAGCGATTCGACGGCATTGGCGGTTTGGGCAAACAGACACGGTTACCGCGCACGTCGTTACGACGGACCTCGGCGAAGGAGTAGTACGGGCGATTAAGGTTAAGGAGGAGAAGCACAAAATGCAACAAATAGAAATGGCAGAAGCCACGCGGCAAAACTTCAACGCGGCGGCGCGGGAATTGAGCGGGTCTACGTTTGGATCGTTTCGAAAAGAATCGGGCGCATCGTGGGAGATTGTGAACGGCGATTGCGTCAAGTGGTTGGATACTGTAGTTGACAAGACTGTCGGGTTTTCGGTGTTTTCTCCACCGTTTGAGAACTTGTACATCTATTCCGATTCCCCAGCAGATATGGGCAACTGTGCAAATTCCGAAGAGTTCTTTGCGATGTACGGGCACCTGGCGCGGCAACTCTTACGGGTCACGATGGATGGCCGATTGTGTTCAGTCCATTGTAAAGACTTGCCGATGTACAAGGGTCGTGACGGGGTAGCGGGCTTACGTGACTTCCCTGGGGCGATTGTCGCATGTATGGAGGCGAACGGGTGGTCGTTCCATTCCCGTGTCACGATCTGGAAATGCCCCGCTACAGAGATGCGGCGAACCAAGAACCACGGATTGCTGCATAAACAATTGTGTGTAGACTCGTCTTATTCTCGTCAAGGCATGGCGGATTACGTGCTGACGTTCAGGAAGTGGGCAGAGGACGACCAAGAACCGGTAACGCGTGACGAATTCCGGTTTCGTGCCGACGAATACATTGGAACCGGTGAAGCGCCGGACGAATTGCCGCACAACTACAAGTCGAAACCTTCCGGCAAGAACGCCCGCGAAGAGTCCATTAACGTTTGGCAACGGTACGCGTCCCCGGTGTGGTTTGACATTCGACAAACCAACGTGCTGCACGGGCACCATAAGGCGACCGAAGAGAAAGACGAAAAGCACATTTGCCCTCTCCAGCTTGACGTTATCGCCCGGTGCATTGAGCTATGGTCAAATCCCGGCGACGTGGTATTGTCTCCGTTCACGGGAATCGGCAGCGAAGGGCACGAAGCGGTACGAATGGGCCGGAAGTTTATGGGGGCCGAGTTGAAAGAATCCTATTTCAATCAAGCGGTACTCAATTTGCGCAACGCGGAATCGCTCGGGTCTAATCAATCGGCGCTAGACCTTTTTGCGGGAGTTGAGTAGGAATGAAACCCGCATACATTGACGACATCGCAAGCGTTCGCAAGATGCAGCGATACCCGTGGGCCAAAGAGTCCGACCGGGCCACGATCCTCGAACTACGGGCGCAAGGTGTCACAGACTCCGAAATCGCCCGTCGGCTTGGAGTGGTGTGGGAATCGGTAGCGGCGGTGGGGGATAAGTGACAATCCTAGCAATAGACCCCGGCACAACGGAAAGTGCTTACGTTCTTCTCGTAGACGAGATAATAGAAAAGTTTGGGAAAGTGCTAAACGCGGACATGCTACCGATCATCAAAAGCATAAAGGGTAGGCACGATTCAATCTGCGTTTTGGAGGAAGTCCGATCCTACGGTATGGCGGTTGGGCAGGAGGTTTTCCGCACCGTTTTCTGGACAGGCATGTTCGCGCACGCTTGGGGCGAGGACGGTTTACGGTTCTTAGGTCGCAAACAGGTGGTAATCCACGTCTGCGGCCAACCTAAAGCCAAAGACGCCAACGTACGACAGGCTATGCTGGACCGTTGGGGACCAGCGAAGATTGAACGGGTCACGCACGGCACCGACCGAAAGGGCAAACCGATTACCAAGACGGTTAAGGTAGACGGACCGACCGCAGGTATCTCGAAAGACGTTTGGGCAGCGCTGGCAATCGCGAGTATGACGCTTGACTACTACACAAAGGGGTGGCCGTGGCCTAACCCGGATATTGACGGGGTTAATTGGAATCCAGAAAGGCGCGAACATGACGCGCTGATGGAGTCGGAAGGGTGAACGGGTGAAAAGGTGAACGGTCTAACCGGCGTTCAGCGTCGCGTGTTGCGGTTTGTGATGAACTACTACATTGAACACGGACAGTTTCCGTATACGCGGATTATCGCTGATGCGCTAGATTCACACCATTCGAGCGTGGCCATGACGTTACTTAGGCTCCAAGCCAAGGGATACATCGCGCGGGAGTTGAATGGGCCATCAAAGGTTTTGAGAGACGAGGACGGGTATCAAGTGGTGGCTATCGGTCGGTTTGAGAGGGTTCAGAAGTGAAAAGCAATGGAGAAATCTACTACAACGAATTTGACGCCTATTGTGGCCAGTGGCTACGAAATCTTGGCGACGCCAACGAAATCCCGTACGGATACGTTGACGAGCGAAGTATCTGCGATGTGGTCCCAACTGACCTTTGCGGATATCGACAGTGTCACTTCTTTGCCGGAATTGGAATCTGGGCAAGGGCACTTAGGGACGCAGGGTGGCCGGACGAATGGCCCGTATGGACCGGATCGTGCCCATGCCAACCTTTCTCCGGCGCAGGCAAAAGAGCAGGGTTTGCTGACGAGCGGCACCTTTGGCCCCATTGGTTCTGGCTCATTAGCCACGCGAGACCTAACACGATCTTTGGCGAGCAAGTTACGGGCGCGGATGAGTGGGTCGATCTTGTACGAACTGACTTGGAGGGAATCGGTTACGCCTTCGGGTGCGTTGAAATTCCAAGCGCGGGCTTTGGGCAAGCGAACATCCGCGCCAGAACTTACTGGGTGGCGCAGTCCCCAGAATTCAGACGGCGAGGGGGGAATTATGGAAATTCGACCGGGTTGCTCGGGTCGGTACAAATTGCGCGACGAAGTGATGTTGGCGGGATGGGGGACACCGATGGCGCGAGATTACAAGGACACGCCGGGAATGAACGAGATCAGACCAGACGGAACATCGCGAATGGATCGATTGCCGAGACACGCGTTATTGGCGGGATGGCCGACGCCGTTAGCCAACAAACTCTTCCCGCAGACGCGGGAGGATTTCACGCCGAATCTTGCGGCGATAGCGGAACTCTCGGGGTGGCCGACGCCGACGGTGACGCAACCAGGAGGAACACCGGAACAGTTCTTGGAAAGGAAACGGAAAGCGGTAGCCAAAGGTTCATCAATGGGGATCACTTTGAGCGACCTCGGCATGGTGGCAACTTTGGTGGGTTACCCGACCGACTCCGGCCTAGAGGTGATTTTGTCGAATGGGTCTATTGTCGCGATGAAAAGTGGCGTCCGATTGAACCCGGCACACTCCCGCTGGCTCCAAGCGATTCCTCGACAGTGGGACGACTACGCGCCTACAGAAACGCGATCAACCTTAGAGCGGCGACGGAATTCGTGAGAGCGTTTTTAGACATTGAGGCATATAAAACAATGAAAGGGTTAACTTTTCGACAGAAAGAAGTACAGCAGTGCATTTTGGATGCGTGGTTAGCCAACGGGCGAGAACCCATTACCGTTGGGCCAATCATAAGGGACTTTCGGTGTGAGTCATATAAAGCGCACGATATGGTTCAGCCTTTAATCGTCAAGGGGTATGTCGTTCTCGGGAAAGGCTATGGATTCATCCCAGTCAAAGACGCAGACGGTAACCCGGTGGCTACGCCCATTGAACCCGGTGATCTGAGTGCAACCTAAACCCACACCGTCGCTCTTCGGCGGCAAAGCGTCCGACGATGTTGAGCACGTAAAGGCGCTAATGGAGTCCATCGCGGCAATGTCGCACGTTAAGCACTTGCCTACGGGCGAGGTTTACCGGGTTCACAAGACGTGGAAGGGTGCGTTCCACTTGATCCGAGTTGACCCCGAAACCGGCGAGGACCTAGCCGTAAAACCCGATCTAAACCGAATCCCGCAGGTTGGGTCGCTGCTCTTCTTGCGGGAGTGCGTGGAGACCTTAATTCCGGTATAATGAACACGAACACGCATTTGAGTAGATTATGAATTACCACCACCCACCCTTCCGCCCTTACTACCGTCGTGCCTGGTCATGGTCTACTCCGCCAAGCGTGTTCACCGACGAGAAACGGGCGGGATGGCGGTCCTATGTCGCTATTTGACGGACCCGCAACGTTACTGGGCGTCTCGCTGCGACCGTATCAAGCCGACTGCCTAGCGGCTATTGAATCGGCACGACAGCGCGGCGTTCGAAACTCCATGATCGTTATGCCGACCGGTTGCGGCAAAACTACGTTATTCGCGTCGTTGATTAACAAGTGGTCAAGTGAACCAAAGTTCAAGGCGCTAGTAATTGCGCATCGAATGGAGTTGCTGGAGCAAGGTGCCGCGCGTATCGCGTTACAAAACCCGTCGTTGAAAGTCGGCATAGAGTCCGGTGACTCGCGGGCCAAAGACGACGACGATGTAATTGTTGCGGGCATTCAGTCTATCGGGCGAGAGAACTGTAACCGGTTGACGCGGTTTAACCCGACTTTGATTATTACCGACGAGTGCCACCATTCGTGCGCCAATAGCTACATGATCGCGTACCGGCGATACGGGGCGTTTAACCCACGAGTGCCGCTATTCCACCTTGGAGTTACGGCTACCCCGCACCGCATGGACAATAAGCCACTAGAAGGTAGTGAGCGGGCCATTTACGAAGAGTGTTCGTTCCGGTACACCCTACGCGATGCGGTTCGAGATAAATGGCTTTGCGGAATTCGCGCGTACACGGTTCAAGGACACGCGGACCTATCGCAAGTCAAGACGACCGCCGGGGACTACAACCAACACCAGCTACAGGAAGCGATGAACACGACCGAGGAAAACGAGCTAGCGTTTAAGTCGTGGCGCGATGTTGCGGAAGGGCGAAGAACTATCGCGTTTTGTTCTGGCATCGAACACGCTCGCGACCTAGCCAATGTGTTTAAGGCACACGGAGTATCTGCGGGCACCGTAAACGGAAGCATGAAAAAGCTTGAACGGGAACGGGTAATGCGCGATTTCAGGGAAGGAAAGTTCCAAGTTTTAACAAACATGGATATCGCTACCGAGGGGTTTGACGATCCTCAAACGTCGTGCATCCTAATGTTGCGACCTACGCAGAGTTGGGCGCTATACACGCAGATGGTGGGCCGAGGGCTGAGACTTCATCCCGGCAAACAGGACTGCATCGTCATTGACGTCGTTGGCGTTACGGGTCAACATTCGCTAGGTGCCGCACCCAAAACCGGGCCGGAGCGTCCGTCGGTTGCGGGTATTGCCGGTTTACCCCCTAAACTAGACCTACAGGGCCATACAATTTCAGAGGCTATAGACGAATACGAATTGCTTAGCGAGTCGGAACAATCGTCATTATGGGGCCGTCCGGTGAAATTTACAGGTCTACGCGCTGCACTCCGAGAGGTTAATTTGCTATCGGAGCTAGGTGTACCCGAAGAAATAGCGAGTATTTCGCGGTTTCAATGGCTAAAAACCGGCGACGGCGTGTACGAATTATCGTGCGGCACCAATAATTTAGGTAAAAAACGCAACGCGGAATTGGCGTGTAACCCTATCGGTGAATGGGAATTGCACATATTTGATGGGGCCGAATGGTCCGATACGTTTACGTGGGACAGTATGGATGAGGCGTTTACGGGGGCCGAATCACTTATTTCGGAGGTATTCCCAGGGGTAAAAAACATCGTGTCCACGCAAGCAAAATGGCGAAAAGACCGCCCCAGCGACTCTCAAATTGAATGGTTAATTAAAAAGAATGTTGACCCCAAGTTAATTGAGAGAATGACCAAAGGTGAAGCGTCGGCCATGTTATCCAAGTTATTTAGTAAGGTGAATCGGTAATGGCGAAACGCGGAATTATTACACATAGAAAGACTCGTCGGTTGGCGGTCGCTCTCGGAATTGACCAAACATACGCGGTCGGAATCCTTGAAAGCCTCTGGCAAGTGACCTCAGAACAATGTCCGAGGGGCAATATTGGCGCACTGTCGAACCAAGACATAGCCGACGAGATGTTCTGCACGATTGACGCTGACCTTTTGATATCCGCTCTTTGTTCGTCAGGGTGGCTTGACATTGATGAGGACTATCGTATTGTTGTTCACGGGTGGTCCGAACACGCGGATGACATGGTTCACCAACGCATTGCGAGGATTGGAAACGGCACGTTTTGCGACGGCGCAGTATCCAAACGATACAAACCGAAAACGACAGACGCTACCGGACAACCGCCGGGAAACTCAGAGATTAACGGAGAATCTCAGAGAAAGTTTGAGAAAAACGGACTGCCAGAGCCAGAGCCAGAGCCAGAGCCAGAGCCAGAGCCAGAGCCAGAGCCAGAGCCAGAGATATATATTTCGTCGCAAAATTCGCAAGCCGCTCCCGTGCCGGTCGCTGACATTAACATTGACATTGACATCAAGCCAAAGGCTAAAGCCGCTAAACCCGATGCGTCGTGGTTTGGTCCGTGGTTTGAAGAGTTCAAGGCCGCGTACCCCAAACGACCGGGCAACAACTGGAAGCAAGCCTCGGACAAACTGAAACGGGCGTTCTCGGGGAAGTCACCACCAGACCCTAAGGAAGTTTTAGCCGGAGCCAAGGCATACGCCAAAACCAACCCGGAGCCACAATTCACGGCGCATGTTACGACATGGGTTAACCAAGCACGATGGGCGGCGGATTATTCGCAAGTTACACACACACCGACCAAAACCACAGGTAACGCGCCGGTGTGGACACCCGAGGACATAGCTCGAATGATGGGCGAGGAATAAAATGTTTGATGCAGAATTGGAATACGAAGACGAAGGCCAAGAGCCGGAAAGAAAGCTAGCGGACCCGTTGAAGTCGATTGAATCCGAGATGTGCGTACTCGGAGCCATGATGCTTAGCCGTGGGGCATGGGAAGATGCACTGGAAACCTTAGAGCCGTTTCACTTTTGGAGGCCAGCGCACCAAGTCATTTTCGCGGCAATGGCCGAAAGCGCGGGTGACGGTGGGGCAGACATTCCGCTGCTCAAGAACGCGCTAGGCCCAAAGCTTGCCGAAGTTGGCGGTACCCCCTACTTGATCGAACTTGCGGATTACTGCCCTGCCCCCGCCAACGTGGACGGCTACGCCAAGGTCGTGCTAGGTTGCTGGTACCGTCGAAAGATTCTCGAAGAGTGCAAGGCGATAGCCCGTGACTGCATGAATCCGGCACTTGGGCCAACGGCGGTACGCGAACGGGCATCGGTGCTAACAGAGTTACCCAGACCGAGCGCTAACGCGTGGATTCAGGTTAAGGACATCGTAACCAAGCCGGGAAGCGACCTAGGCGTAACCACGGGATTCCCGATTCTGGATTCGCTCATGACCACGAAGGGGTACCCAAAGGGGCAAGTCACGGTTATCGCGGCACTCGAAAAGGGCGGCAAAACAACTTTCATGTTAAGTTCGTTTATTGCGCTAAGCCAAACACTGACGGAGCGGGTGGGTTATGCGACGTTCGCGGATTTGAACGCCCAGCAGCTTCGAAACCGCATAAACCAAGCCATGACCGGTTACCCGTACCGACCGTCGGAGCCAGTGCTAGCGAGCCAATACGATGACGACATCCGAGACGTGGAAATGTGGAACTCGGGGGTATACCGAGCAGGTGCGCAGGAAGACGGCTCATGTGTTGAGACTTTCGCGGCGTGGCTCAAGGCGGAACACAAAAAGAAACCTTTCGCCGCGTTTTTCCTCGACTACGCTCAAGAAATCCAAACCTCGCAGAACACGCAGGGCAACGAGGTACGGCAAAACGCCATTACCAGCGAGATCGTGACCCGACTTGCGGAAACCCTCGGAATTGCTATCATTGTCGGTTCGCAGCTATCCGGCGTGAAGGACGGGAACCCGGTTACGCGGTGGTCTCGGGCATGGATGGCAAAATGTGGCTGGATGCTTTGGGTTCAGCACGACGACGAGACAAACGAGTGTGATATCACGGTCTGGCTGTCGCGGTTTGGCCCACAAAAGGGGGTAATTCCGATGAAGTGGGACCAGCGACGGTTAGCGATTCGATGAAACCGCGTAGAATCGGTTTTAAGGCGGGTCTAGACGGCTACCCCTAACAGAACACGCAAACGACGGTGGAACGCGTGACAGACCCCGTGTAGTGGCGGGAAACGGCAAGTCTAGTTTTAGGTGGCGGTGACAGTGACGGGGAAATGAGGAATTCAGAGGGGACACGATTAAATATGGTGGCTTATAGAAATATGGTAGAAAGTGTAGTGATGGGGATTCAGGGCGGCCAATGTAACGACGTAGCGAGAAAGAAATGTAACGGTTGTTACAAACGGATGGGTGACGGATGTTACAAATTTGGGTGTAACAAGTGACCGACGAACAGTTCCTACGCGAATGGGCAACCGTCGAAAAGAACGTATTCTTAACGTTGTTGAAGAACCGCGCACCCGAAGCCGACATAGACGACCTTGTGCAAGAAACCAAAGTTAAGTGCTGGAAAGCTCGAAACCACCTGCGCAGTGGATCGTTTCGAAGCTGGGCGCTGCGCACGGCGTGTAATACGCATATCGACCTAGTGAGAAAGCATCACTACTCCAAGGAATCCAGCTACGACGCGATAAAGGACATAGAGAATTTGTGGTTTCAGGGAAGCAAGGAACCACTAGAAGAGATGTTTCCGCAATGGTTAGACGATATGCCTAAAACCTACTATGATGCGTTGTGGTATGAGTTGCACGAACTGTCAGCAAAAGAGGCCGCAGAGCTTACCGGATGCACAGAGGCAAACGCTAAAACCCGGCTATACCGTGCCCGTATGTGGGCGCAAAACCGCATCGCTCAAGAGAGACAACAAGACATCGAGCGCGGCAATATCCCGGACTAGGACACACAAAAACGCCCGAACCTTTTTACGGGTCCGGGCGGGTTGGGTTGGTGGTTAGGCGTTGGGAAGGGTAAAGAATTCACGGAATGCATACACTGGTAATTGGCCCACACCATTCGTGCCGTCGCGGTACTTGTAGCCAACGTCGCTCCCGTTGAGTTCAACAACATCTACCGCGATACCGGATAGGAGACCCACCCAGACCTGCCCAGCCTTGACCTTAACCTCCTCGGCTGCATCGGTCTCAGCATCGGTCTCAGCATCGGTCTCAGCATCGGTCTCAGCATCGGTCGCGTTGTACACGGGTTCGAAACATGCGGTAAAAGCTTCCATGTCGTGGTACACGTTAAGACCGTCCCGGTAGCCACACTGAATATCAACATGCGTGACACGGTTAACCGTTACCACTTCCCCCGTAGTCTTCCTTCGCCACAACTCCCCCACCACCGGCACCCGCTGCACCGCGTCCCGGTGCGCGTCGGATGCTTCGCACGACGTCAAGAACTCCAGCACGGGCACCAGCTCGGGTCCGATGGCTTGTTGGATGATGGCGAGGGCCTGCTCGCGGGTAAGGGTCAGTGTTTGTTTGCTCATTTCGTGTTCTCCTGTTCGGTCGTGTTCTTTCGGTTCTTGTTAGCTGCCCAAAACTCTACGGCGTCTTTAGTCGTGAACCATTGGTAGCCTAGCTGAGTGGCGCGTAGGGTGCCGCGTCGGGCGGCACGGGCGAGGCTGATTCGCGAAGAGCCTACCAGGGCGGAGGCTTCGGCGAGGGTGATGTAGGAATTGTGGATCACGCCTGATCCACCTCAAGCTTGATTCCTAGCAACGCGCGGATGCTGTCAAACGCGTAGTCCGGGCTGCACGGCGCGGGTAGCTCGGACGCAACCAGGGAGGCGACAAGCGCGGTGTAGGTTTTCATTACAGACCCGTCAATCACGTAGGAAACGTGCGACAGTTGGTCAATCATGCGCGGTCGATTTCCAGTAAGCCAATATCTGGCCGTGTAAGTGAGTCCAGAAAGCAACGAACACTCGGCGAGGTCCTCGGCGGCATACTGCGCGATGTGCGCAAACGGGTTGCGGGAATCGCAGTGGATTGACTGAAACGTTTGCATGTTTTGCAGGTGGCGAAGTGTGTAGAATTTCATTGTCTGTTTTCTCTTGTTGGTATTGGCTTTATGCTTCAATGAATCGCGGGTCTTCGGGTCGAATCGGTCGGGACCGGAATGCGGCAACCTGGGCGGGGGTTTTGTAGGCATGGAACACAACACCGATACCGCGTCCGGTGCCGATTGCGGCGATGATGGTTCCTTCGACCTTGTGCCACCGTCCCCTAATCTTTTGCGTCGTCGTTGCCGTGACACCCGTTGCCATATCGCGGACGCATTCGGAACCGAGTCGCATTAAGTCCGACTCTGAAACTTGAAAGACCGTGCAAGGGCCTGGTGATTCGATGACGACGCCTTTTTTGTTTGAAGGATGCTTGACTGAAAATTTCATGTTTGTTCTCTCTCGTTGGCCCGCTCTCACCGGGCACCTATATAGTATCACGTTTAATACCGGAATGCAAAGGGGCAAGCGGTTATTCACGCGGAAATTCAAGCAAATAATCTTGAGCCATTGACAGGTAGCTGCCGTTTGCAACAATGATGTGGTCTAAGATGCTGATTCCGATAATCTTTCCTGCCTCAATCAGTTGGCGAGTTGTCGCGATGTCTTCCATCGATGGCTTAGTGTCACCGGACGGGTGGTTGTGTCCGACGATCATAGCGGCGGCGTTGGCAAGAATGGCGGCCTGGAACACTTCGCGGACGTTGGCATACGAGCTATTCAGGATGCCCACGGAGACTGTATGCACTCCGATAGGGCGGTTTTTCGTGTCCAGCAGGATGACCTCAAACACTTCCCGAGAATGGTCTCCGATGCGTCCCATAAAAAGGTTTGCGGCGTCGCTGGGACCGTTCAACGGTTCGTACACGATTACGGATTCGCGGACAAGTCGGACGCCGTAGACCGGAACTGATTCCAGTTGTTGACCGAAGGGTAGCGGGTTTTGGCTCATCGCGAACTCACCTTAACTTGCGGGTCACCGATGATGGACGCGGGGACGATTCGAACGCTAGCGCCGTTGCAGATATCTCCAACGATCACGTACAACGAACCATCCTTGGCCTTGTAAATCTGCTTGGAGTGTCCGTATGCTTGCTGGATTTTGCCTACCTCCTTGTGTTGGGCAATGAACTTGGAATACGCGGAACCGCCCTTGATGATTCGTTTGTGGGTGAAAGTGTTCAGGTCGTGGAACTTTGCCTTTTCGTTTGCGTCGGAGTCGCGCCATGCCTTATCCTCGGCTGCCTTTTCTTCGTGCAGTCGCTTGGCTTCCGCCGCTGCCAGTTCCACGGTCTCAAAGCGCTTGCCGTTGCCGCCGGTCGTGTTGTGATAGAGGTCTACCCAGATGACCGTATGTCGGTCACCTTCGGTCTTTACTCGGTAATCGCCGAAATTGGTTTGCAGTGTTTTCATTGTTTCTCTCCGCCCGTCTCGTTGGGCACTTATATAGTATCAGGTTTTATACCGGGATGCAAGGGGGATTAGTTGAAATCCTTTTGGACCATCACGTAATCCGCGCCGAAACGCACGTAGCGACAATTGGCGGCGTGAGGGTCGCCGTACTCGCGGGCCGCGTTACCGTCGTTGCCTACGCGTCCTTGGAAGTAGGCTTGCGATGCTGTGCCGTCCGGGGCGAGCCACGCATACTTGGCGTACGACGCGTCAATCATGCCGTCGTAACCAGTGGAGCTAAACACGCTCACAACCTTTCGAACGTCGCTGGTCGCGACGTCGGCATCGTAGCCAACTTGGATGCTGCATCCCATCGAATACGATTTGGCGCGGACGCTAAACTTGACGCCGGGAAACGCTTTCTTGAGTGCCGCGCGGATCAGTTTGGCGGTGTCGAGCAGCGAAATTGATTCGGCGCTGGGTGGGTTGATTGGTGTGTGTAGTGTGTTCATTGTTAGTTCTCGTTGATGGTTAACGCGTCGCCAACGGAATCGAAAACGTGTGACCAGCGATCAAACACGCTCCGCAAAGCTTGCGTGAATCCCAGACCCATCCGCCGCAATCGCGGCACGTTCCCGTAGGCTTCTCGGGTGCCTCATCTTCCTTAACGGGTTGCCCCTTATGGTCGAGGTAAGTCAAACCTTTTTTAGTTTCAATCCAAGTGTCGCGAGGTCCGGTAATTGTTTTCATTGTTTTTCTCTCCGCCCGTCTCGTCGGGCACACAAACATAGTATCACGACGAATACCAAAACGCAAGGGTTTAGGCTGAAAATCTTCAAAAAAAGATTCTTCGAAAAAACTCGCGAAAAGGCTTGCGGATTACAGCGAAGCGTTGTATTATATTGGTGTCCCAAACGAGAGGGATGGAGAGAACTAGAATGAACGCTGAAATTTATGACAAACAGATGACCTGCGTTGAAAATCAGGATAAGCCACGATTTGAATTCATTTTACAAAAAGTTTCCCTGCGAGGCAAAAACCTTAACCAGATTGGGCGCGAAACTATGTTAATGCTTACTTTGCAAGACTTCATTGAAACATCGGACCGAGAATTACTGTTGGAGGCCGCCGCTTGGCGAAAGCTGGCGAACAATCTAACCCAGGCGTGAAAATCGTGCGGAGGGCTTCGGCCCTCGGCCCATAGAAGGGCAAGGGAACAAGGAACAACATGACTGACCAACAAATCATTGATTTCATTCTGAAAATTGTCGCAGAGTCGGATATCGTCAAGGCTAAAGGTGCAAGACAAAAGCTGTTAATTCGCAACGGAAGCGTTGGGTTTTACACTAAAGATGGGCTGTTGATTCGCGGGCTTTGGTTTCAAGAAACAGGATTCAAAGTGGTGAAAGCCGAGAAATGGGTCAAAACCGGATGCCGAAACCATGATGGATTTTACCGGGACATTGCATTACCTGACCGATACAAGCCGCTACTGGAACAACTAACCTAGGTGTGAAAATCATGCGTGGAGGTAGCCGACTACCTCCGGGCCCATCGAAGGGCAAAGGGAAAAAAACAGTGAATAACCAAATTCAAATCGTGAAGAGTTTTATCGAAGACTCGTTTTTGGCAACGGAAGAAATCGTTGCAAATTACAATTCGGCGCCCAGACTGTTTGCCGCCGAAAGAGTTGCGGAGATTGTGGACGTGACCGGAGAAACCGTTACCGAGTCCGATATCCACGCGGCAATGGCGGAGTTCGGCGGAGTTCAATACGTGTTACAGTCCGCTAAACAGTTTGGCGTCCGATGCCTTATGTTGATTCGGTTGGTTGACAACGCGACCGCAATTTTTACCGGCGAAGAAGCCAATGAGTTGGCCGCTGAATGGGTCCAATGCGGCAAAGACATTAACTCCCTCGGTGACCTGTACGCAACCTTGCTCAAACCGGTGCAAGCATGACCCCACGACGCACCCGGCGCACAAGCGCTAAGCTGCGCACGTTGGAACTCAAACGGTCGAGGAAGGAGAAAATGGCAAGATGAAGAAAACTATGCAAGAAGCAATCGATGCGGCTATCGTTGGCAAAGCGCACGATATTGTGTGGCGCGTCAACAATGGGGAAACCCGCGACGAAGCTGCTTGCGACGTGTTGAGTCGGTCGTGTTTTGGCCCCGCGTCCATTGTCCGGGTTAATTCGTTGGTGGATAAATTGTTGTCCGACCAAGTGCCGGTTTCCGCATTGTAACCCGAAACCCTGCAAAGGGTCCCGCAGAGCTAACCTACTGCGGCTGAGGATGGGAGGTTAACTGTAAAGGTTATGGAAACTATCGAAGACTTAAAATCACAATTGGCGCAAAAAGACAAACTCGTTGAGGCGGTCGCCATCGGTCGGGTTCGAATGCTCGACGATTCGCTTTGGAGGTACAACACCAGGGATAACGCGTGGTTCGGACCGGACACGGCGCATGGCACATCGGTCGTCAAGATTTGGGGAGATTTCCTGCAATGGAAGTTTAAAGTGCCGCCGGTTACGGGCGGTGATGACAAATGGGCAGAAGGTTCGGCCGTTACGTTAATTGAGGCCATGACCGAGGCTACGCGCGTTTTGCGCAAGCGATGGGCAAATGTTGAGGCGGGGGACAACAAGAAAGACGCGGATGCGGTGGCCTAGATGACCTACCTCACCATCACCGAGGTAGCTCGACTTCGCGGTATCTCACGCGCTACGCTATCTGCTTACATTGCCCGCAACCAGTCGTCAGCCGGTCCCGGTTGGCGTCAAATTGCGGGCCGTTGGGTTTTGCCGCATCATTTGGCGCGGTGGAG
>Ga0209085_1001009_pt1 | contig 18426 bp, 18 predicted proteins | sample C_131016_EF_Meta_FD_187310 | JGI IMG/M metagenome (GOLD analysis project Ga0209085, IMG submission 187310) | Freshwater microbial communities from Lake Croche, Canada to study carbon cycling - C_131016_EF_MetaG (SPAdes) (version 2) | ecosystem: Environmental > Aquatic > Freshwater > Lake...
ATTCCATTTTTTATCTGGTATATCGCGGGCAGCATCCCCAGAGTTCATCTGAAGTCCTAACCCTTTACAACCAAAGCAACCCTCAATTGGTTCAGGGTGATGCTCCCAATGTTTCATATGTCCCTACTCTGTTGTGAAATTACTTGCTGTTATCCCTATATTTGCAGCTATCATTGCTGTTCTAATAGCATCACTAATTCCGGTATGTATAAGTCCACCCATATAGTGAGCAGTATACGTCTCTAAATCATCTTGTGCTGGATATTGAGTCAATGAATACACCCCAGCATTATTAATAACTGTATAGCTTTTAGTTCTTTGAGCAAAGAATTGGAACAGTCTGTGATTACCTATTAACCCTTGTTGAAGGGTAGGGGTAAGAAATGTATATGTTGCCATTGTTCTCCTTTAATGAACTTACTCCGTAGCAGGAATATTTCTACTCCTGCTACAGCGTCAATCAATTAAGATGCGATTGATGAACCAGACTCAATACGATACAAGGCTGCTTCGCGGTAACGCTTGAAGCCAAGAACGCCGTACCAGCCCATTGGGCGGAAACGCATAAGTTGGTCAATAACTGGACCGATAACTACGTGTGGCTCTTCAGCAACGGCTTCTGCCATTGCTTGCTGACCAGCAATAATTGTACGGTAGTTACGTGCAGATGATGCACCGTCTGTAGCATTGTACAAACGAGCAGACTCTACGAAATAAGCACCCTCATAGGTACCAATTTCTCCTGCCCAGATACGGTCTTGTGCAGAGCCGTATTGGTTAGGAAGTAACCATCCTGCTGAACCAGTCTCAGCACGAAGGTCGTGTGAAACTTCTGGGTGGATTCCACACCAGTATAGTGAACCCTTACGGGCTACAGACTTACCAGAACGTAACTTAGCAACAGCCTTACGAAGGTTTGCTGAAGAAATAGTTGCTGCTGCTGTAATGGTTGCAGTAGAAGTTGCAGTTGAACCAGCGTAAATTACGTTGGTTCCAGCACGTAACTCTGTCATTGCGACTGAGTCAATAGAATCTGCAAGGTTGAATGCAATGATATTAGCAATTGCTGGGTCTACATCAGCAAGGCTGAATAGTTCCAAAGCACGTGTTACTAATACTGAGTTACCGTACTCTGCAAGAGTAATAGTAACTGATGTTGGGGTACCTAGTGCTACAGAGTCACGCTCTGTTGCTTCGGTCAACGCAGTTGCCTGCGCTGCTAAATCTGCGTATAATTGTAGAACTACGGTTGAGCCAGGAATTGCCTGCTTTGCAGGACGCTTGTCAGCGACACTACGAATAAGGGGTTCTGAACGCAACGCAAATTCTAACAGTCGGTCATACGCTGTCTGTACTAGACCTGCGCCACCAGCGGTTCCGCCGAGGGTGCTTGAGCCTGTACTTGAATAGGCATTAGCCATTGTTCACCTCCAAGGTGATTTAAGAATTACTATGTATAGTTAGTTGCCTTGAATTAATTGAGTAAGTTCTTCTGCGTTAGCCGCATTCATAACTCTATTCAATAAGTCTTGGGCTTTGTCAGGGGTCGTGCCTAACTGAGTAACTACATCTTGCTGCCGTAAGGCTGCTCGATTAAGTTCTTGTTCTTGGTTTACCTCAGGCTCTTTTGTTAATCCAAACAAATCGCCGTTATCATCAAGCCAGTTATTAACTGACTCTTCGTTAACGTCTTCTAAGTCTTTAAGGATTAAACGTTGTGCCTTTGGATTGACACCCTTCTTGTCTAGGACATCTTTGACTATACGCTCACGCTGCGACTTGGATAATCCCTCAAGTTGCTCAGTGAGTTCCTTAATACGCTTCTCATCGCTACGCTTGGCTTTCCGCAATTTTTTAAGTAAATCGCTTCCATCCATCTGCGCCTCGTTGTCGGTATCTTGGTCGTCTTCGTCTTCATCCCAGTAGTTGTTGCTCATAGCAACCCACCCTTCTATTCGTTTGTTTAGTCGCAAGCCTCAGGTTCCAATCGGGGAATCGGTCTGGCTCTTACTACCAGTCTTTTACGCTGTGTGTGCTGGTCGGTCACACAGGATTCTATTTAGAACTGCCCTGAACTAGATGATTTATTTAAATATTGAGTTGAGAAAGAACCTCTACTTGTTCCAGCAGAACCACTAAAGGTTCCAATTTCTGTTGCTGCTAACTTTTGTCTAGTACGCTTTGCTTCTGCTGATTGATTAAATACTTCTTGTTCTGCAGTTGTCTGGTTATATCCAGGAAGTGCTGTGCCGTAAATGCTGCTAAGTTTTTCTGCTGTTGGTAATATGTCACCAATAGTTGAATATCCTTGACGTGCTTGGTCTTGTGTTATTCCTTGTGCTGCAAGTTGCTCAGATGTACCTTTGTTTGCTTGAAGTCCTTGATTCTTTGCTGCTGCCCCAATTTCGGATGCAGTTACTTGCTTTTGAATATTAGCCATTTGATTCTCTGGGTCAAGAACGTAAGCAACTAAATCTGTACTACCAATTCCATAGTAATCTTTAAGTGTTGCTTGGATTGCTGGGTTAGCATTTTGTACTCTTTGCACTGCCGTAACCACTCTATTGGTAAGTTCAGTAGGAGATACATCATTTGCTATAAATTGAGATACATAATCATTAGTATTAAATTGATTTAATCCATATGCGCGAAGAACTTGGCGGTATGTACCTTCAAGAGATATATATTCTGCTGGATTTAATGCTGCTAAACCTTTTGAAACACGAATATCATTTGCTTTAAAACGTGCCTTATACTCATCGCTAGCCTGTAAAGCCAATGTAATGGTTGCTTCTCCAGCACCACCTACAATAAGTTCTTGAATTTTTGGAACTAAAGTTTCTAATCCATATTTAGCAAATAAACTTGATAAAGAACTGAAAGCATTTTGTCTTTTTGATACTGCATCTGCTGCCGCTTGTGCGGCTATGTCTGCTAATGCTTTTTCTGCTGCAGTTTGTGTTGGTGTAGTAGTAGGAGCACCAGCGCCTGCTGTGCTAATGTTACCCGTAGATGTTATAGTTGGTGTAGGATTATCGGCAGCATTTCTTCCAGCGGCTAATTTTGCTGCTTCTGCATCGGCTAACGCTTTTGCTTTTGCGGCTGCTTCTGCTTCTGCTTTTGCTCTCGCGGCTGCTGCGTCGGCGGCTGCTTTTTGTGCAGCATAATAATCATATGCTTGTCCAGTGTATCGTGCTGATGATGCTGCTTCGGCAGGAGTTGAACCTGCTGCAGTCATTTTATCTATAACTGCTTGAGCAGCGGCTGCACCGCTTGGCGCACTGGCTAAGAATGCTGCTGCATCAAAAGGTTTAGGTGCAGTAACTGCTTGCGCTGCAGCCAATCTTTCAGCGGCAAGTAGTTCTGCTCTAGAATCTGTTGGCATAGTTAGGCACCTAACACTTTCATATCCCTAAGGACTCTCACACCAACAGTGTCTGCTGACTCTTGAGCATTTTTTGTAAATGGCCAATCTGGACTTTCTTTAATTGTTTTTTCAACTAGCCATGCTGGCATTGCTGCTGGCTTTTGAGTTGTTGGGTCTACATACTGAGTTATTCTTTTATATAATGGATTATCATATCCAATGGTATCAGGGTCTTTTTCTAAAAATGTAGCAATGCTTTGTTTAATGTAAGATGTTTGAGCATCTAAACTTTGTCCTGCAGCAATACCAGGAGCATATGCTGGGTAAGCACTTGCTGATAAGGTTCTAATTTCTTTTTGAATGTCATCTACAGTAGTAGTTTTAGCAAATAGGTCTTTAGATTTTTGATTCCAATATGCATCATTAAGAAGGATATTTACTCCGTACTCAGAGGCATATGACTTTAGTGTTGTAGTATCACCAAGGACATTGCCACCAAAACCTGTAATTTTACCAGATGTTAATACTGCTTTGTCTAATTGGTTATCATCTAAACCAGTAGAGAATGCTTGATTTACTAATGTATCAAATGTAGCATTGTCAATTTGAACACCTGAAACAACTAAACGCTTTTGAGCAGCAAGTTTATATTTATTGAGAGCATCTGCCCATACTGCGGGTTGCTCTAATTTCATTTTTTCTCTTGATTTTACAGTGCTGCTTAAAGTTTGATAATATGATGTTTTGTATAGAGCATCTAAAGCACCAGGAATATCCTCTGCTTTAAATAGATTAAATACAACAACTAACTCTGGATGTGCAGCAAGTAATGCCTCACTAATTCCATAAGACGCAGCGGTTTCGGTACCAGTAGCCATTTATGCACCCGCCACATTCTGAGTTAACCATGAAGAAAACTCTGCTCGTTTTGCTGCATCTACTGCATCTGGATTAGTAGCCTTGATACCTGCTGCTATATTTGCCTCAGCAGCGGCTTGAGAAAATCCTGCACTTGTTTTAGTTACATTTTCTAATTTACCTGTTTTAGGGTTTTTAACTTGAGAAGTAGTAGTAACCGTACCCTCTGAAATTTGTTGTTGAAGTTTAGCCAACTCAGTAGCACGTTGTGCGTCGGTTGGTGGTTTCTTTACAACTGATTTATAAACGTTATCAATTAATTTGTTTAATACTTCTGGCTGGTACTCATTAATTTGACGTGTAGGAAGATTTGGGGCTGGCTGATTAGTTGCACTAGGAAGATAATCTTCCATAAGTCTTTGCATAAAGTCTGCATAACCGCCAGTGCTCTCAGAAGCAAATTTTGAAATTACTGGGTCTTCAGCAATAATTTTTCTGATTTCCTTTTTGGATGCGTTAAAGTGCATTCCTCTAACTTTTAATTGCTTAGCAATAACTCCAAGTTGTGCATCATTCAAAGTTTGAACAAAGTTTATTTTAGCAACTGGAGTACTATCAATAGTAATTCCTTTAAGACCAAGTTTGCTGTTTATAGTATCCAATAATGGAGAAGATGATACCTTGCCCGCAGGGTTCATTTGGTTTGTAATAAGTCCACTATCTGGGGTGATAGCAGTGCTATCTCTTCCAACTACAGGGTTAGTCATGCTCATTTATTCTCCAATGTTGGGTCATCAAACGTATCTCCATCAAAATATATATCATAGAACTTACCAAAAGAAATATCCTCTTTACGAAGTTTTCCTACCATTGCATCAGCCTTTTCTTTAATATCAGCAGCCTTTGCAGAAGTTATAGTAGTTCCTCTAGCCTGCAGAGCATCATATATATCATATCTGAAATTCAAGTACTCAACAATTGTATGCCATCTAGGTTGCTTAGATAGGTCACTCCATAGTTCAGGACTGTTTGCCGCTATTGTTAGAGCACTAACAGTAGAAACTAATTTATTCTGAAATCCAGCACCTGCTTTAGCATTGTACCAAAGGTTATTATCAGTTTTGGCTTTATTAATAAATGCTTCTTTGTAAGAATCAACAATGCTTTTACCATACCCAGTTGCTGGGTCTATGGGTGGATTATTATTTTCAAGTTCTAAAGATACAATCTCAATTAGATTATGATAATCATTCCAACCTTTTTTAATGATTGAAGAACGGTTATTTTCTAAAGCAGCACCCTGTTCTTTAAATTTTTGTCTAGTTCCAGGTATAGCATTATTAGTTAACCATGCTTGAGCAGTACTAGAGAATTGATAATCATCATCATTAAATACTGCCCCAAGAACATTTAAGTTCTTTTCTCCAATAGATGCAACTATATTTTCTACAACACCAGGGTTCTTTTTAACTAATGTAACTGCTGTATCGTCAGAACGAAGACCAGAAGTTGAGTCTGTAAGTTTATCAGCAACCATAAAGAAATCTGGGTAATCGGCTACGAATTTATCGGTTCCGTCAGCACCATACTCTTTATTGTACTTTGCCAGTAAATCTGAATAAACCTGTAGAGATGTTGTATATTGTGGTTGAAGCGGTAGTATACCAGAACCTAAAAATCTTAATACTGCTAAATATACAGAATTAGTCCTAGACCGCTCAAGACTTGTTGCTAATTCAGCAGGAGTCATTTGTCTATGATTTAAATCTGTAAATTCTTTTCTTTGTATTTCTAAAAACATGTTAGTATCTTTATTAAATTGCTCACCATTTTTAGAAGCAAATGCTTGGAACAATCTTCCACCTTGGCGTAATGTATTTGGCGTTAGCGCAGAAATAGTATTTGATTGAACTCCAAATGGTAAAACAAGTTTAGTAAACGTTTCTGGCAAATCTTTTCTTTGGGCAATCCAGTTAACAGAGGCAGTAACCGCTGCGCTGGCAGAAAGTACGTGTCCACCTGTAGGGTTAATTGGATTAAACCAACTTGTAGGAAGCCGTCCTTTTAAACCCAGAAGAGGTAATGTGACTTCTACATAATCGTTTCCAAATTGGTCAGTTCTTACCTGTCCTATTTGATTTGGAATCTGAGACATTTGAACCATTTTATATGGAAACTCTGGATGTTCTACAGCAATTTTTCCATATGCCCTAAATTGTTCTACAAGGGCTGGAAAAAATGCAAGAATATAATTCATTAATCCAGGATAGTTCATATCTCGATTAAAGGCATTTATCTTTTGACGATATTCATTAAGAGCATATGCTCTAGCATTAGCCTCAAATTGATTCCTGTTAATTTCGGTAAGTTTTCTACCCTGAGCATTTGCAATAGCAACCATGCTTTGAAGTTTTTGCTCATACTTAGCGGCAAAATATGGAGAATAGGATAGTTTACTTGTTGGAACTGTTGCTAACCAAGCAACAGTATCTTTTACCAAACCAGAAACGTAGCGAACTATATTACTGTTTCCAGTTAAATCTAAAGCCAAGTCAGTAATAACTGCTGGGCGATTTGAAATATCTGGATACATTTTTTTAAGTTCTAAAACATTTGCTTTATCAGCAACGACTAATTTTTGTAATCTAATTTCAGGAGCAAATTGATTTACAGCGTTTAATACACGGTTATAAATGTAATTAGCGTCATTGTATCGCAATGGACGTTTTACCACAGGGTCATATCCAAAACGCTCTAAATATGTTCCAGATTCTGGACTTTTAATCCAAGCAATAACATCTTTTTCTGCCATTCCAGACATTATCTTAGATGCAACTGGGTCATTTCGTAAAATATTATTTAAAACATTGTTCCAAGATTGAAGATGTAGGTCTTCATTTTCCGTAGCAAGAATTACACGTCCACCATCTCTGTCTCTGCGAACATTTGCCATTTCAAGTTCGCGAACAGAAGCCAATAAACCACGAATATCATCTTTGCCAAAAATTTTAGATTTGCTTATTTCCCCAAATCGGCCAGAAAAGGGAGCAGGAAAAGTATACCCACTAACATCTATCTTATCGCGGGCTACTATTTTAGTAGGTATATTCTTAACTAAAGCATTTTCTTGTCTGCGTAACTCATTAATAGTTCCCTGAAGACCAGAAGCATAATCTAATGTTTTTTGTAGTTCTAATGGAATCTCTTTTGGTGGTTTAAGTGGGTCGTAACCTGAACGTTTAATTGCTGCTTTAGCATGGTCAAGGGCCACTACTCGATTTGAAATTTGTTGACGAATATTACCAAGATTTTTATCTTTGTTAACTACTCCAGCAGTCCAGTTTTGAATTTTTGTAACTGTTTGAGCACCATTTGCAATATCATTTGCAAAATCTTCTCCAAGATTTTTTAAAGAATAGAATAAAGTTCCATCTCCCCATGTGCGTAGGGTTGAATCTCTTATAACGTTTATAGGAAATCCTACACGTGCTAAGGTTAATAAACGCCAAATAGATTGAAATTCATCTAATGTTGCTTTACCTAAAATTGCAGCGTTAATTGGAAGGCTTGCTTCAGGTCCTTTTTTCTTAGCATAACGCTTGAATGCTTTATCAACTAATTCTACATCAGGTAAATAGCCACCGTTTGCTAATTGAGATATTAATTGTGGGTCAGATATAGCCTCTTTAGCATCATCAATCATATATGCTTTATTTTCAGCAGCAGCAGTCTGTGCTTTAGATTTATTTGACCTAGTGAGTCTTAACCACTCTGCTAGAACTACATCTTTAACGCTTGCTGGAATACCATATTTATTTCCAACTTGCTCAAATATTCTAGTTGTAAAATCATCAACTAACTTTGATTTTTCACCTTCATTTTTTGCTTTTACAAATGAATTATAAAATACTCCTGCTTCTTCAGGTGCTATTAAATCTTTATTAATAGCCGTTCTTGCAGTTGTACGAAATCTGGTAGAACTTTGAATTGGGTCATTAAAGTTAATGGTTTGATGTGGAGCATCGTCCAATGCTCTATCAATTTTCTTTAATACAAAAGATAGTCCATTTACTTGAAATACTTTTTGCATAACTTTACCAAGAGCAGTTTCTCTTGTTGATATGTCTAGGGTGCCTTGCTCAAGTTGATTTGCATATTTTTGTTTAGCAACATCATTTCTAAATGCTTCGACTCCAGGAATTTTAGATATAGTTCTTTCCTGTAATGCACTATCAAGTTTAAGAGATTTATCTAACCAGTTATATTTATCACGGGTAGCAGCAATTTCTGCTTCTAATATATCAGTATGGTCTTTAGATACTGCTATATGTCTACCATCAACACTAAAGCCGTATGCTACACGTTGAGTGCCTGAAGTTTCAATTACCTCTTGTATTCCTTCATAACGTGCTAATTGGGCAAATGTATCTGCATGTTTTGCTTGTAATTCTGTCCAAGCAGTAGGGTCTCCACGACCTATACGAAATATAAGTGACATTTCAGCATCACTTTTTCCAAATAGTAATGTTCCGCCAACTTGACCAAGTTCATTATTTTTAAATTCTGGTCTATTAATAGTTACGGCAGGTGGAGTTTCTCTGTAAAATTTAAATATTGGAGTATATACGGTTTGTTCACCCGCTCCAGTTTTCTTTAATGTTTCAATATCTGCTTCTAGTTTATCTGCAGTTCTATGTTGTTCTCCAACAAAATCGTTGAATTTACTTTCAACTGGGCCAACACTGGTTTTCGTAACTCCGCCAACTACAGCACCACGAACAGTACCGCCAACAAGTTTAATAGCATTAATATCTCCAGCAGTTGTTGCTTCAAGGCCAACATTAAAAAGACCAGAAGTTACAGCGCCAATACCTTTATTAGTGTCACCTAGTGTTTTCCAGCCAAGTATAAAAGATGCTGCTCGAGTTGCATCTCTTCCAGCATTATATTGTTCTTGTCCAAGTTTAGTTTCAGCATAATTAGCAGAATCTCTTAATCTTGAATCAATTTTATCTAATGCGCCACTTTTAGCAATATTACGTTCTGCTGCTAATCCAGCGGCTGAACCAATAGCAAAACCAGAAATAGCACCAGGTATTGCACCAATACCAAAACCGAGTGAACCTACAGAAGCGCCAGCAATTGCTCCACCTATGCCATAAACAAGCCCATGTAATCCAGAAAGGAGACCTAGGCCAGCATTGTGTCTTGAAATATCATTAACAAAAGCATAATTAGAGCGTCCAGCCATAGTTCCAGCCATTAACGCTTTGCTTACTTTTCCATCAGTTTCTTTATCTAATTGAGCAAGTCCAAAAGCAGCAGTACCATATCCAGCACCTGCTAATGTTCCAACTCCAGGTATTACTGAACCAGCAATTGCACCAGCCGCTATACCTGCTGGTTGACCAACAGTTCCTTTTAAAATTTCTAAACTTTGTACACGTGCTTTTTCAACAGCATCATTTGGAGAAAATTGTTTATCACCAGGTTGTATATTCATAGCGGCAAGTTGATTTTTTGCGCTATCAATAGAGTTCTGATAGTAAGTTGGATTGTTAGGAAGACTTTTCGCTATGTCAAGAGTTACACCAAAATTAACTTTTTTATCTGAGTTAAATGGTCCTACACTCTTTTGTCCATGTTTGAAAAAATCTTGTATATTTCCGATTCTTTCCCATACACTCATTGGATAATAGTTCCTAAATATCTAACATAATCTTTTGTGCCTTGAGATGAACCAGGCTGACTTGCCCAAACTTGTAAAATTGGGTAAACGTCTCTCATTGCCTGTATATCTGGGTCATCTGAAATAGGTTGTGGAAGCCCAGGAATAGAATTTGCTCCAGCACCTATTGGTGCTCCATGCATAACGCTTTGGTCTTTCATTTGAGTTTCAGCAGTAATAGGCACAGTTGGCGGAAGGATAGGGCCAGATGGCATACTTGGCGCAACAGATGCTACTGCTTTATTGCCAGCAACCCTTGAATCATTTAATGCTTTATTTTGTCCATATGCAAATCCAGTATAATCTCCAGATTGACCATTTCCACCAGTACCAGAAACATTTGCTGGATTGTTCTGTGGTGCTGTTGGGCGAAAGCCGCCACGATTCTCAGCCATGATTCCTCCTACTTAATTTTCCTAGGTTGTTCTTTTGATATATACGGACCAGCAGTAAATGCTGTAAGTTTAGATGCTATTTCCATTGCTTCAAAAGCGTCTGCTCCTGCATATAAAGCACCTAGTGCATAGGTGGCTCCAGAGCCTGCAGCATATACTCCATCTACAGATTTGCTTATTGATAACTCTTGGTCAACATCAAATATTTCTCCACCAACAGCCATTATAAACTGAAAGCGATTTTCTTTACTATCTTCTTCAAAATTATATCCATTTGCTGACATGCATTTACGCAAAGATGGCATTGCCTTTACAATCATAAAATGATAAAGGTCTTCTTTATCTTGTTTAGTAGGAGTTGGTGGCTCCCAAATATGTTGTGCTATATCGCAAGGCAATGTTTCACCAGAACCAGCAATTAAAAACATGCCATTTTCAGAAATCTTTTTTACTTCAGGATGTGTATAAATCCTACCATCTGCATCAGTTGTTTGACTATCAGCAACTATAAAACAACGGTCTTTATGTTCTAGTCCTATAATTGTTGTCATTGTCCCCTACTTAATTAGCCTTTAGTTACTGACCTTGCACTTGCTTTTCCTGATGATGTTAAACTTGAAAGAATTGTTTGAATATCTGGTGGGGGAGTTGGTGCAGCCATTGGAGCGCCTTGTTGAGGGGAAGGAGAGCCTCCTACTGGGGCACCAGAGGGAGCAGGGGACGTTTGCTCAACCATTGGATTAGAGGCACCAGCAGGAGGGACTTGTTGCTGCGGTGCAAAGGTTGCCTCAATAGCATCTTCTAATGCTTGTCCCTTTTGGCGAGCCTTGATTACCGAAGCAATTTTTCTTACAACTTCAGATGCGTCTTGTCCCTGTGTTGCCATCTGTGGAATTGCCTGAGTATATGCAGTTAATGAACCAAGTAGTGCAGTACGCATATCTTCAATTTCAATTTTCTCAATTTCTTGGCTTACGTTAACTGTAAATGGTAACTCACGCATAGCCATATCCTTAGAGATTAACTTGCCTCCAAGTGCTTGTAGCATAAAGATAAGACCTTGCGCTGGGTTAAGACCAGCAAGCATACCATAACGAACATCAGCAGAGTAATCTTTCTTGATGTCTTTACTTGGCTTGTATACAACTTCATATGGTGAGCCAGAATCAACACCACGAATGGTCTTCTCTTCTGGGTAAATTACTTCATCAATCTCAAAGCATATCTTAATTACATCACGAAGTGTTGCTGCAAAGATAGCCTGTGCTGATTTAACCTGTGTATCAAATGCTCCAAGAAGGGCTTGAACACCTTGACCTGTAACAACTGATTGGCTAATGTTTCCAGTTCTTGATTCTGGATAACGAGTACCTACTCTTAATTCTTGGTTAAGAACATTTTGTTCTGTAAATGCTCCTTGAGGAAGGGTTAATTCTACTCTACGAACACCTGCTGGGTTGGCTGTGCGTATAACTGCATCGCCACCCAACTGGAGTTCTTGTACATCTTGTGGAAGTACAATAGGCGCCTGTACTGATTTCTCCGCTGCTTCCATTGCCAATAAGGCGAAACGGTTGCGGAGTAACTGAATTCCAAGTACGTCGTCAAATTGTCCACGCAGTTCGCTATCAATAGATGGCTTACGTGCAACAACTACCATTATCTTACCAAGAGGATTCTTGGCTTGAGATAAAATTAAATTATGTCTTGTTGGTACATAGATGATTGATTGCTCTTCGTCATAGTAGCGAATCATTTCTATTTGGTTATTTAAATCTTGATTATACCCACCAGCACCAAGTAGTTCCCTATCATACTCTGGGAATTGACTTACTAACTCACCAAGAGTAAGACTGTATCTTTTAGCAAAAGCAATGCATCGTCCATAACGGTCAAACTCTGGATATGAACCAATTGGGTTCTCAATACGAATACGAGGAAGTTTTGACTCTTCATCTAATTCAATTATAAATGGAATAAAACCATAGGTTATATACCAATCTGCTCCTTGGTACATCTGTACCGCAAGGTCAGAGTGTTGAAAGTAATTGCTAGCAATACGAGTACGCTTATCGGCAAAAACACGAGCACGGTCACTGATTTGATTAGCGGCTGAGCAGTTAATCGCTGGAAGAGGTGCCATAACCTCCGAAAGGTCCCTGGCAACGACATCAATAAAATTTGCCACGACATTAGCGTCTACTCCCTCTGGAAAAAAGTTAGGGTATACATCGGCAATCTTACCTCTACGCACAGCAAGTACATCAAGGTTGCGACTATCACGCTCTGTACTTCTATAGCGTAAGGATTGAACCCGCGCTGCTATTTGCTCAATTGATAATGCCATTGTGTCCTATCAGTTATATGTTTCAGCCCATTGCTCTGAAAAGGCTTCGTCTAAATTGATTCCGTATCTTTTACTTTGTTGTGCTCTGGTAGCCCATCTATTATTCTGATAGTTACCAATCTTGCTTGACTTTTGCATTAATTCTCTACAACGAATAATAGCAAACCATAAAGCCATAACACAGTCAGTTGGGTTTTTGGTATCAGGTTTCCAGATTATAAGTTGCTGTATTAAAGACTTAAGTCCTTCAGAGCCTTCATTGCTTGGAAATTCTAATATGTTGTTATCTTGGAATCTACCATCATGTACCGTACCTAGTAGGCTAGCCATAGAGGCTACACCGAATCCTACGTCCCACTTATTCTTACCAGTAAAGTGTGAGTTAAGTTGGCACCCGTAGGATGCTAGATACTCACGCAGTTCTGAGTCCATAGCGTAGTACTTTTGGTGGGCGTTAATCTCAACCCTAAACTCTTGAGGCTTAAACTTTTCTACCCATTCTTTAATAAGAGCATTCTCTTTTTGGGGGGTAGGGTCAGACATATTAACACAGTCTAAAACATATATGCGTCCATCAGCACGATTATAAGATACAGCCACAAAGGCTGACCTGCCCGTTACTGCTGGGTCAAATCCAATAATAGTATAAGTTGAACTTATGTTTTTGGGATGTCCTGGCGTTTCTGATTTAAGAGGTCCACGCTTTCGCATACCGTTAACACATCCTGCGACAATTGTTGGCGAGAATATGGAGTCGGATTGGACGTCTTCTTGCTGGTAGACCATAGCCCAGACACTCGGAGCAACTTCAGACCGCCTTGTAAAAAGCGAAGGTCCATCCCATTTGGGATATAGTCCTTGCTCATTAGGTTCGTCCTGTTCTCCTTCTGCCCTATCCGTCCAAGGCCAGAGTGTTTTCCAGTTTTTAGGGTTTTCATCAAATTCTAATACGGCTGGCATAGCCATGTATGTGAAAGGAGTTTTCCCACCAGTCCATTGGTCAGGGTCTCTAATCATTTTATATAAATCAATAGGCGCGACACGGGTTCCTACTATAAGTAATTTTCCGTGCCGCCCTAGGCGGGTGATAACTTCTTTTTGAAGCCATTCAATTTGCTTCTCCCACTCATGGGCATTTGCATTCATCACCACATCATCAAGGATAATCAGGTCGGCGCGAGCACCGTAAATCTGAGAACCAAATCCTAAGGCTTGCACCGTAGGGTCTTTTTCGCCAGAGTCTCTTCCTGCTCCTAGATAAATCATGTCTGCAGACCAGGTTGGTGAATCTGCTTTATAACCACCGTTAGGTCCAAAAGATACTTGCATCTTGGTCCAGTTAGGATGGCTTAATCTTGTCTTAATCGCAGATAGGAACTTACGTGCCATACCCTGCGTTTTTGATACAATGATGATTCTTACATTGGGGTCTATGGATAACCGATAGGTAACATAGTTGATGGTAAGTACTGTAGACTTAGCATGCTCTGGTGGAACGTTAATAAGAATACGATTGGTTGCTGCTTGCTCATAGGTCATACTGGGATGGATGAACCTTGGTTCTTTACCCTCTACTAAATCAATCCAAGCCTTATGATGGTCAAACAACTTAGTTTCTAGGAATTGCTCACTAAAGTCCTCAAAGGATATATCTTTAAGATTGGCAAGGTCCGTTTTGATACCTTTGCCTGAAAGGCGTGCTTTGTCCGCTTTGTCTTTAAAGTCTGGGTTTGCCATAGACCATTGACGGAAGGTAACATCGTTACGCCCTACGGCCTTCATGGCATCTATTACGGTAGCACCTTGAGATAGTAACTCTAGTACTTGCAGTTGGGCAACATCCTTAGGAATGTTTTGTACCCCTGGTTTACGACCCACAGTTGCCCCCATAACGCTGATTTAACGGTACCTATAAACGGGCAGACTATACCCAATATAATTATAAATTATTAATATTATTATATGGAGCGGAGTCTTAAACGGAGCGACTCCGTATATTATATATATACTATAGATAACCTGTTCAAAGTACTAAAAGCGAACAGATAGGTAATAGTTACACTCATGCTGAGCGTATATATTATATATATCCCCCTTATTATATAACAGTAATTTATTGTTGGACACTATAACAGGGTCGCGTTCGCTAATTAACAAACCCCCCCTCAAACTTTCAACCTCTAGTAAAGGGTTAGACTTTATCCACAGGTAGGCAAACCCTAATGTTCAGGATAAGACTATCTCATCCACAGGTTTATCCACAGGGGGGGAATAAATAATAGTTATCCACAGGCAACTAATAAATAGTTATCCACAGGGTGTGGATGCTCAACAACGCGGTCGGGCGTGTCGCCCAACACAAACCTGAGAGTTTCCTGAGCAACGCGGTCGGGCGAGTCTAGCTATCCCTTTTGTCCGATTTGCCCTATCTGTCCTAGTATGATACAATTAGTCCTATCTGTACCATTTGTCCCTTTATTGGCTGTCTGAAAATCAGACACTAAATAAGTGACAAAACTAGTTAAATGAATTGGTGTTTTTAACCAATCCATGATTTAATTCTCTTAGTGGGGAAACCGAGTACCCACCAAAGAAAAGGAAAATAAAATGAAAAAAGAAACATCAGAAAAAGCAGTTAAAACCGCAGTAATTGTTGATGCCTCAATCCTTAATGGATTTAAGGAATTGGTATCAACATCAACTGCAAGCGTTTGGGGATTTATCTCAACCACTTATGGAAAAATGTCCGAGGGTGAATCATCAGTAAGAATTGCCCGAGCATCAATAAAAGAGGGAGAAAAATCTGGAAAACATCCAGTAATTAAATCCTCACAGGTTGAGGGATTTGGTACCGCTTTATTGGTTAAGAAATTGCAAGGCGCTGATGAGCAACCAATCTCAACAATCCTCAAGGCATCCATGAGAGCGCAACGGGTGGCAGGGGTTGAGGGTGTATCCTCACTTATTGAGGGAATCAAAACTTATGCGGGATTTATTGACCGCCTAGAATCAGCCGAGGAATCAAAAGCCGAGGCAAAATCCGAGGCAGTAGAAAAATCAACCGAGGAAAAAACCGAGGCTGACCTTAAGGGAATTACCCCTCAAGCATTTGCGGAGATGACCTTAAAGTTTTTCGCTACCTTGAGCATGGCTGATGCGGTTGTCCTTAATTCCAAAATGGCAGATACCTGCGCATCAGGTTGGAATACAATCGCTAAAAACAGCAAAGCAAAAGCAAAGGTAAACGCCTAACCCAACCCGACAAAGTAGCCTCACCCCTTTGGGGGTGGGGTTATTTTTTTTAGCTAGACACGCCCGAGTGCGTTGCAACTTCCGACACGCCCGACCTCGGGGGGAAAACCAACACAAACCAACACAAACTATTTGATGAGGATGAGGATGCGAACAAGAGCGCCTACCCGCCACAATTTTTTCAACACAAACCACCACGAGGCACACCACGAGGACACCAGCGATAGGGGTGTCTGAAAATCAGACATAGGGAACCTCAACTTGACTTAGGGGATGGACTATGTTATACTAGAGCCACTTAGGAAAAATGTATCTTAAGTGAGTGTCTGAAAATCAGACAGTAAGGATATGAACATGTTAGATAAAAATACAGAAAATGTGTTAATCCAATTAGCACAAAAGATAGATGCTCATAATGAAGTGGAACGCAATAAACAAGAGCAAGTAAATCGCAATAAGGTTAATCCTGAGTACCTTCGTGTTATGGGGTTAGCATTATGACGCCTGATGATGTTGCGCTAGACTTTATGACCGAGCATGAAATAGCCGAGATTATGGCAACCGAGGATATTTTTCAGGTTGATATGACCAACCTTGATGATTTACTTGAGGATGTTGCTACGGACTCGGACTACGAATAGCAACTGGATAGCCCACGCTGGATAGCGATTTCACGCAGGTTCAATTCCTGCGGTGGGCACGAGTGTATCGGTATGCGCAGTCAATTAGCAGGGAAACCTGAAATAATGTTGCGAGAGGTCGCCACTTGCCATACCATAGTGGATACTGATACACTTCCACTAGGTGTCTGAAAATCAGACACTTACTAACGAAAGGTAATCATGTATATCGAGATAACAGATACGATAGCAATTATTATCGCGTTAAGTGTTAGCCTAACGCTGGTAATTACCACCGCTATCAAAAACGCTAAACTTACTCGTGCTTTGCGTGAGTTAAGTGTCCAAAAGTAATGTAGATTATGCCAATGAGATTATCCTGACACTTACTAGAGATGAATTAGAAACTGTCAGGGAATCTCTTAGGCAATTCTCTATACATAATACGAGGCATGGTTTCGAGGCTCGTGCTAAGTATGCTGATGATTTACGGGATAAAATCATAAACATAATTATTGATAGTGTCCAGCGTAAAATTGACAAAGAGGCAGAGTTAGTGTAAACTAATCTCACTCAACAAGAAGTGTCTGAAAATCAGACAGAAAGGATAGAAATGGAAACTGTTGATGAAGTAGATATCAAGTGTTGTATCGCTTGTAATACTGAATTAAATAGTGATGATGATGGTACTACCACTACTAATGGCGACCCTGTCTGCGACAGTTGCGTTGTAATGTGTATACATTGTGAAGATGTACTCACAGTTGATGACGATTACAATGATGTAGAAGGTGAGTTATGGTGTAGCGTTTGCACTAATAATGATGCTCATTGGTGCGACTTGTGTGATAATTATTTCACAGGTTATACTTACGGCACAGATGATAGTAGCGATACTATGTGTGAGAGGTGTTATGAAAACAACACCACTTATTGCGAGGAGTGTGATTCTACCTATCTTAATGGTTGTAGTTACAATCATGAGGATGATGATAATGATGGCAGAATTATACATGATTACTCATATCGCCCTGACCCTATCTTCCGTAAATCAGATGATGAGCAGACACGCTTGTACTTTGGCATAGAGATAGAAACTGAGGTAAGAGGTGGCGATTATAGTTATAGGACTACTGCTGCCGAATATGCTCAGCAACAGTTAGAGATGTATGACTTAGCCTATCTTAAATCTGATGGCTCACTTGAGTGTGGGTTTGAGGTAGTTACGCATCCGTTATCTCATAGTTATTTTATGAATGATGCTAATAGGCTATGGGATACAATAAATAAACTCAAGAGTGATTACGGCATGATGGCGTGGGGTACAAAAACCTGCGGACTTCATGTACATATCTCTCGTGCTGGGTTTAATGGTGGTTCTCATCAGCATAGATTCTTACAGTTAGTCTATAACAATAAGGATTTCTATGAGGTTCTTGCTGGTCGGGCATCTAGTCATTGGGCAAAGTTTGATGATATCTTTGACCCTGAAACTGGCACCAAATCCTTTAAGAGTAAGTTTGACCGACATGGTGGAGATAGATACTCTGCGGTCAATACCAATAATAGAAATACTTTAGAGATGCGAATCTTTAGAGGTAGCCTAAATCCGAGATTCATTAAGTCTGCTATTGACTTAGCGCATGCCAGCGTTGAGTTTACTAGGGTAATGAGTGTCAAAGAAGTCCGAGATGATGGTCTATCCTGTCTGAAATTCAGACAGTACATTGAGAGTAAACCTGACCTATATCCATCTCTTATTGAAAGAATAAAAATCCATTCAGATGTTTTAACTAGGATAGAAAGGAAAGAGCATGTGTCTACTGGTAGTAAGTTCTCCGAATAGCACACCACGCAAG
>Ga0209085_1001010_pt1 | contig 18422 bp, 22 predicted proteins | sample C_131016_EF_Meta_FD_187310 | JGI IMG/M metagenome (GOLD analysis project Ga0209085, IMG submission 187310) | Freshwater microbial communities from Lake Croche, Canada to study carbon cycling - C_131016_EF_MetaG (SPAdes) (version 2) | ecosystem: Environmental > Aquatic > Freshwater > Lake...
AGAAGACATAGTAGAGGCATTTTCGCCTATTTCAATCAACATACTCATTTCTTTATTTATTTCATCTAATGTAATATTTTTTATTTGTTTCGAAATTTCGTTTTTTTCTTCTGATGTATATTTTTCCTCTTGAAGCATTTATAATAAAATTTATTTTATATTTTATATTAAATCGAACAAAAGAACTTTCTACAAAGTATTATTTTCATTGTATAGAATAATTAACTAAATAAAGTGCTCCTGGACCATGACCTGTAGAAAATACATTATATGCTCGTACATTTTTTTTTTGTAGTAACCAAAACTCTGGGTCATAATATCCACCTCCAATAGTTTTAGGCAGGCCTTCTATGTATTTTGAAGTTGCCCACCAAAAGTTGCCAGAATAATGTTTTGGAAACATTCCATTATCATGATATTCACATCCATATGTATCATAAATTTGCAATTTTTCTGATGCTATTCTCCAATTTACAAAATTCCAGTGAGTCATTAATTTTATCCAACCAGTTACGCAATTTACTACATGTTGATCACAGTTTGGACCAGTGAAAGCCCTTATACCTTTAGTATGAGCGTACCAGTATTGACAATATGGATCTGTTTCTGAAAGTGTTGCCATATGTACTAAAGTTGTTCTTTCATAATTACCTGCAGGTCCATGTTCAACTAAAACAATTTTTTCATCATGAAATCTTATATCATCAATTACAGCTCCACTATTATTTACTACACATACTCTTATTTCAAGTGTAGCATCATATAATCCATTACTTTTAACAGAATCCATAACCATATCAAAACCCTTATGCCAATTTCCAACTTGACAAATGTGTATATATCCTATAATTATCATTATACAATTATTATTATATATATATTAAAAGAATAAAAATATCAACACATAGTTTTTCAAACTACTAGTTTACTTAAATAAATTCAATTTTTATTTATTTAAGTTTTATTTATTTCATCATAACTAGAATATGAATAAAGTCCTCCTGGTCCATGTCCAGATGAGTATATATTGCATCCTATTACATTTTCTCTATTTAGTAACCAAAACTCAGGATCACAATAACCTTGTCCAATATCTTTAGGTAGTGTTTTTATATAATGTGAATTTGCCCACCAAAAATTACCAGAATAATGTGGTAAAGGAAGATAATGATGTTCACAACCGTATGTATCATGTATTAATAATTTTTCTGATGCTATTCTCCAGTTTACAAAATTCCAATGAATCATTAATTTTATCCAGTCAATTACACAGTTTTTTGTATGCTCATCATGCGAATCAAAATATTTAATACCTTTAGTATGAGCGTACCAATATTGTGAACAAGGATCAGTTTCCGAATAATTTGCCATGTGTAGTAAAGTTACTCTTTCATACATAGATGCTGCTCCGTAATCAACCAAAACAATTTTTGGTTCATGAAATCTTTCATCGTCGATTATCCAAGTTTCATTATTTACTACACCAACCCTTATTTCATGTGTAGCCTCATACAAACCATTACTTTTTACTCCTTCTATAATCATATCATACGACTTTTGCCAGTTACCAATTTGACAAACATGAATATATCCGATAATGTGCATTATATAAAATAAAATAGTAAAAAATTATATACTTACAGTATAATTTATTTTGTAAAATACAATACTAAATACTTCTAATAAAATCAAATTCACTTTTGGGATTTTTATACTTTTACCGGTCTATTTTGGAATTTTTCTCCAGACTTCAAAAAAACTATCATAACAAGGTCCCCAACCTCCTTGCTCCATATAGTCTATATGAAAATTATTCTGTAATAATATTCTATCAACGTATCCTTTTTGAGATATTTCAAAATAGTCATTTTCCACAATAATCAAATTAATATTATCTAATATTTCAGGCATGTCAATTAAAATATAATAAAAAGCACCTTCACAATCCAATACTAGTGTATCAAAATCAAGATTATATTTTTTTTTTAAATCATTGAATGTAATTGTGTTAACCCATGTGTAACCATCCTCTAAAAAATCAGAAGGAAAAGTGTTCCAATCTTTTTGAATTAATTTTCTTTTAGACAAGGCAGAAGCTTCTACGTGAAATTTAAAATTATTCAAATCTCTATTTATTGTTAATTGATTTGCTATATTTACATCACTTTCCAATGTTACTAAATTTTCACTATTTTCTAAAATAGATGCAATAATTAATGTGTTTCTTCCTATATTCCCACCAATTTCCAAAACTTTTTCATTTCCCACAAGATATCTTGCAACCATTTTTTGTTCCGGTAATTCTTCGTTGAAAGTGCCATAGTTAATTTTTAATTTGGAATGTAAATTCGATAGTCTACTATCAAAATAACTGCTGTTGGTAGTAGTTATTGTATTTGTCAATGTATCTATTTTTATTTGTGTAAACGCATCATAATAAGTTACAATATCATCGTTATCTATTTTTATAATTTTTTGACATCCAGCTACAGGATCTGTAAAATAGCTTGCTCTAATTCCATCATCAGGCGGAATTGTAATAACGTTAGAATTAGTGAAGTTACTTAAACATATATCAGTGACATCAATTAAAGCATTTTCGATACCATAATATATTTTCATGTTTATATACATTATATAAATATTATAATTTATTTTGTAAAAATTATTATTTTGTCAAAATAGTAATTTTTGTATCGTCAACACTTAGAAATTTTATAGTCATCTTTTAATTATTATTCTAAATCTTCAAAGGTGTAAATATTCAAATAATTTATGATTAAAATATTATTTATTTTATTAGTTAAATTGGAGCAGCATTAAAATAAAGCCCCCCTGGAGTATGTCCAGATGAGGCTGCATTATATACCATTACATCAGGCATTTGGCACAGCCAAAATTCAGGATCACAGTAACCAGGGCCAACACTTGTAGGAAGTCTTATAAGGTAATCTCTGTTTGTCCAATGAAAATTACCAGAAAAATGTTTCGTTGGTATATCATGGTATTCGCATCCATAGACATCATGAGTTTGTAACTTTTCTAATGCATTTCTCCATTCAATAAAATTCCAATGACACATCCATTCTATCCATTTAGTTATATTATGTTGTAATTCTACGTTGCCTGATTCAGAATGACTGCTACCTTTTGTATGAGCATACCAATAAGCTGTCTGAGCATCTGTCCGTGCATAATTCGCCATGTGTACTAAAGCATGTCTTTCGTAAGTACTTGTTGGTTTATGACCAACAATAACTATTTTTGGATCTTCAAATCTTGAATCGTGTTCCCACATTATATTATCATTTAGTACAACTAATCTTATTTCATATGTTTCTTCATATAATCCATTACGTTTAACAGCTTCCATAATCATATCAAAAGGCTTTCGCCAGTCCCCTTTTTGACAAACATTTATGTATCCGATAGTCATTTATATATAAGTATAAATATAATTTTTATATAATACTTATTTATTTTACTAAATAATTATTTTATTGTTTTAAGTATTTAAAATTATTTTTTTAAATAACTATACTTAAAAAATGAATATAAATTCTATAGAAAATATTGAACATGCATTTTATATAAATTTAGAAAATAGACCAGATAGAAAAGAACATGTTGAAAAACAGTTGCAAAGTATAGGAATTTCAGCTACTAGGTTTAACGCTATTAAACTTAGCAATGGTGCCGTAGGATGTAGTATGAGTCACCTAAAATGTTTAGAAACAGCTAAACAAAATAACTGGGACCATGTAATGATTATTGAAGATGACATACTTTTTTTAAATCCAAATGTATTCAAAAATCAATTAAATAAATTTTTAAAGAACCACAAAAATTTTGATGTACTTTTGATTGCAGGAAATAATGTACCTCCTTATCAAAAAATTGATGACTGTTGTGTTAAAGTATACCGTTGTCAAACTACTACTGGTTATATTGTACAAAGCCATTATTATGACAAGTTGATTAATAACATAAAAGAAGGTATTAAACAGCTTATAACCAATCCAGACCAACATATACTATACGCTATTGATAAGTATTGGTTTCGCTTACAAGAAAAAGACAACTGGTTTTTAATTACACCCTTAACTGTAACCCAAAAGGAAGGTTACAGTGACATAGAAAAACGACCAACTAATTATACAAAAGTTATGATTGATTTAGATAAAGAATGGATGTTTAAACCCAAAAAACCACCACTAAATGTTATGAATTTCAATTGAAAGACTTGTTTATATTTTGTGTTTATATTTTGTTTTCTTCTAACAGTTTTGGAAAATCAGATAATTCTATATCTGTAAATATTTTATTTGTCGAAATATTTAGAATATTTGTTTTGAATGTATCAGATAAGTTGTATCCGATCGCATAATCTTCCAAAAATTCTGTAGTTATTTTTTCTTTTTTACTCAATAAGTCTATAACTGCATCTTTTGAGAGAAAATAAAAACGACCACTGCAATATTTAGTAGCAAGTACAGGTAAATATTTTGGCAACTCAATATGAATTTTATGATACTGAGACAAATATGATTTTTTTACATCTACTATATACCCACCATAATGTAGTTTTGGTTTTGCGTTTTTAATTAACGTTGTGATGGTATTAAAAAAATTCTCTTTCACTAATATTTGATCATCATCTGTCTTTAGAATGTACTTGTAATTAAAACTTATGTTTACAGCATTATAAGCAGCAACTACTTTTTTTGGTAAAGAATTGTAGTCATCTGGCGTCTTTACCCATAATATTCTCTCTTCTTGATCAAAATTAAAGTCATTTTCAAGTTTTTCATCACCAATGACATGGTAATATTTTAAATAACCTGGTAGTTTTTTTAACCATGTCATCTTTTGAAATACCGCCTTTTTTACATATTTTTTACAGTTCATAATTAAAAGTACAAATTCTTGTTCAATCATAATGTAATAAAAATTATAACATATATTTAAATTTTAATTTAAATATATACTATACTAATAAAATAGTACTACGAGCACTTATAGCTCAATCGGTAGAGCATTGGTCTTATGAGCCAAAGGTTTTGGGTTCGATCCCCAATTAGTGCAGTTAATTATATAATAATTACTTATTATTATATAATAATTACTTATATTTATTTTTAAATGTCCATAACTTTTTCCAGTTGTTTTTATATTTTAAAATCAAAATTTAGCCACTTTGTTTACATTGAATGGATGAATAATTTTATTTCTATTGTTAATAATTTTAACTTAGTTATTTATACGGATGAAAAAAGTGTAAGTTACATAAATACTAAAAACAATCCCAAGATAAAAATAATAATAAAACCAATACAAGAATTCTACAACTATAAATACAAACCATATTGGATTAAAAATCATACTAATAACATATTACTTAAAGACAAAATAGATTGGTCCGTTAATATGTTATGGAATGAAAAAATATGGTTTGTAAATGAAACAATACAAAATAACTATTTTGATACAGAGTTATATGGGTGGTGTGATATTGGATATTTTCGAAATCGAAGCGAAGATATGCATACAATGTTTCTCTCTAGTTGGCCAGATAAAGAAAAATTGAGTTGTTTAGATAAAAGAAAAATACATTATGCTTGTATTAACAACAATGATGGCCAGTTAAAATATTTGTATAAACTTGTAAATAATAAAGGTCTCAATGGTTTACCCATTCAACAAATACCACAACATCAACAGTCTATGGCTGGTGGGTTCTTCATTTTACACAAAGATAAAATACAATGGTGGAGAGAAAAATACGACAAGACACTATCACTTTATTTCAAAAATAATTATTTAGTAAAAGACGATCAAATTATTTTGGCTCATTGTATTTTTTCAAATATGGAGCAGTTTAACTTGATAAAAGAAAATAATAAAAATTATGATACTTGGTTTTTGTTTCAACGATTTTTGTTATAATCATTAGTCTAGACTGTTATTTTAGTCCACTCGGAAGGAAATAAATCATTTGTATAATTGTTTTCCATTTTAGGTCCAAACCACTTGGAAGGATAACATACTATTTTATTAGTATTTACATTTAAGTAAGCACCCCACCAACTAAATGAGCTATTAGCAATGATATTATTATTACAACATGACATAAGTAACATTTGTTTCCAATCATCTAATTCATTTGATGCTCTTTCAAATTCAACTACTGGAAAATCATTTTTTAATAGTTGGATAGTGTTGGTTACGTCTTCCAAGTCATCATCTTCACAAAAATACAATACATTAGGAATATATTCTAAATTATCTATAATATATTGCAGTGATTTTTTATAATACTCTACTGACATTATCGGATGATAATCAGCCAAAATTTTGTAATCACCTAATCGAAAATGCATAGAAACACATTTTTCTAAAAAATCATTACTATGATATTGTTTCATAACTTCGCATAATATGTCCAATTTTAACTCACTTATATTTAACATACGACAAATTGTTTCAAAATTTTCATGGAAATATTTGTAACTTTGAAAGTATCCATACAACAATACATTTGTTGATGTTTTCATTTTTGAATTGTATGAATCTTTCAAAAAACTACTTGGTATTTCTTCAAACGAAAATTTTTTTTCTTTATAAATAACATCAAAATGCGGAAGTTTATCAATTAGAAATCCAGATAATCTAAACAAAAATGAGTTCCAATATGTGTTTCGTTTCGTTGTTTCTCCTGTGCCTAAAAATTCTGAATTTATAAATTTAAACATATGTTTATATTTTATAGCATAGGAAATTACAGTAAATATTTGGAAAAGTTGATTTCCAAGGCCACCCATTAAATTACAAGTCAGCATTTTACACAATAATTATATTTTACTATTATTGTTTAAATTATTGTTTTAATTTTTATTAAAATTAAATATTAAAAGTGATTTACATTATCAATATAATATCTATAACTAATAACAAAAACACCATGTTCGTGGATAAATACAAACCACAAATCTTAGAAAATATTATAGGAAATAAACAATGTATACTGGGTATACAAAATTGGTTTGAAAAATGGGATACTGAAAATAAAAATACTAATCAAGAAGGAAAACAGATTTCAAAAACCAAAGAAAGTAAATCAAAAGATATTTGTGCTTTATTATTTGGACCAAGTGGAATAGGAAAAACATTGACAGTTGAACTGCTTATTAAAAAATACGATTTAAATCCAATTACGTTAAGCCCTGATGATAAAATTGACAAAGAATATATTTTAAATACTATAATACCGTCATTACAAAACAAAAAATCTTATTCTAAAAAAATGAACATTTTTGTTATTCATGATATTGATTGTTACGACGACTATGGCTTTATATCGTCTGTTGTAAATTGTTTTAAAGAAACCAAAATTCCTGTAATTGCTACTTGTAATAATCGTTATGATCAGTCACTCAAACCGATCATTCCATATTGTTTGGATATTAAATATCAGAAACTTTCTATCATTGATATCATGCAATTTTTAAAACCTATTATTAAACTAGAAGGAATTTCAATCAATGAAATCAAGTTAAAACAACTTATCGAAGACTTTGATTATGATTTACGGAGTGTATTGAATAATTTACAACTGTATAATGCCACAGCAAATTCTAAAGTCAATATTAGTACTAACGGTAAAGATAAAACGAATTCAAATATTTTTGAAATTACAAAACAGTTCATGTCACAAAATGTCGAGATGTCTGAAAAACAAACTTTGTACTGGTTAAACAATGATATAATCCCGTTGATGATACATGAAAATTATCCTATTAACAATATTAAAATGAAAAATGATGCAATTTATTTGAATAATATTTCTACATCTATTGCAAGTTTAAGTGATTTGGATATATTTGAAAAAGAAATACATACAAACGGAAGTTGGGAACTATTACCATATACTGCATGGTTATCAGTAAAAGCGGTTGAAAATTGTCATGCAAAAGGACAAATTAAATTTACTTCTTTCTTTGAAAAAAGAGTATCCAAAAAAATTACTATGAATATAAATGATTTGGATAGTAAATTGACTAACAAATCAAAGGTTGAAAAACAAACCAAGATTGAAAAAACGGAAAAGACAGAGAAAACTAAAAAGTCATCACCAAAAACAAAACTACCCACTAAAAATACAAAGCCCAAAATTGCAAAAGTTAAAAATGAACCAGAAACTATTCAAGAAATACCCAAAAAAACAAAGCCTAAGACTAGTAAAACAAAGGTAAAATTGATTATTGAAGAATAATACTCTAATACAGATGACACGAATTACTCTTCAAAATATTTGTTTAATTTTTTATAACTTTCGCTGTTATTTATTTTGCATATTTTATGTGTACTGCCATCTTCAACAGAACATCCAACAGTTTTTGTACAAACTGCTAAACATTCGTCCATTTTTTTGACCCAAGTTATACATTTCATGTTAATAACTTTACTATCGTCGGTTTTTAAGTAAGTATCGCAATTTTCTTCCATAATATAATCTAAATATTTAAATTAAATAACTATAGACGATCTTCGATAGGTATTGGTTTTTCAATTACAGGTGGTACTTCATCAATAGTTTTTGTTTCTTCAGTTACAGGCTGTACTTCATCAATAGATACGGTTTCTTCAGTTACAGGCTCTACTTCGCCAATATATATTGGTTCTTTAATTTTTTGCAACTCTTCCAACAATGTTGGTTCGTGTGTTGTTTCTACTGTGTTTGAACCACATGATAGTAAATTAATAAATCTTTTTAATGAGCTATATATTTTACTTTTTATAGTTAGATTTTTATTATCCACAACTACTTCAGTTTTTCCATCTTTCAACTCGTTAGTAAGAGTTTTTTCTAAAGTTTCGGTTTCTGTATCGCATTCCATTTATATATATATAAACAAAAATTTTTACAAATTAAACTTTTTACATATGATTTTTATAAATTAATCAATAAGGAATAGTTTATATGTTTATTTATATGAAATTTTATATTACAATTTATTAAAATATGACTATTAATATTGATAAAATTTTTTTGTTTGGTTCTACTGGTATGTTGGGTAATTATATTTATACTTATTTTTCAAAAATGAGTGACTTAAAGATTAAAATAGTCAATATTCCATTTCGTATTTCAAAAGAAACAATTGGTAATTTAGAAGAAATATTAATTGAAAATAATATTGATGATAAAACTTGTATTATAAATTGTATTGGTGTAATTCCACAAAGAAAGGATCCTACTAGCAACGATGGAATATATTTTTTAGTGAATAGCATTTTTCCTAATGTTTTATGGAATATTTGTAAAAAATATCAAACTAAAATGATTCAACCAGCAACCGACTGTGTTTTTTCTGGAAAAAAACATTATGAAAGTTATATTGAAACTGATTTTCATGATGAAAACAACGCGTACGGTATGAGTAAATCATTAGGTGAACCTACTGGATGTACTATTATAAGAACATCTATTATTGGTTGTGAAATTAATAACAAAAAGTCTTTTTTAGAGTGGATTTTAACAAGTATTAATAATAATAAAGTAATACAAGGATGGGATAATCATTATTGGAATGGCATTACTTGTCTTGAATATTGCAAAATTATCGAAAAAATAATAAAAGACAATCTTTTTTGGAATGGCGTACGTCATATATATTCGCCTACTAAAAAAAGTAAATATGAATTAGCTAATATGGTTATTGAAATATTTTATGGAAACGATAAATTAAATATGCTTACAAAATATACATCAAATGAAAGAATTGATAAAACATTAACCAGTATTTATCCTGTATCATTTGAAATTCCTGAAATATTTGAACAGATAAGTGAAATTAAGAATTTTAATAATTATTTAAAGTAATTAATTTATAGTTATATATTATGATTAATTTACGCAATCACAAACACCACATTTTAAATATTAAAAATAAGGTAAACTCATTGGATAATTCATTATTTAGTCATGATTTAATTGAAAATCATCAAGTGACCGAAAATACGATTTCAATTGTCATGACAGCGTCAAATCGTTCAAAGCAAACATATTTTACTTTAAAAACTCTTGCAAAAAGTAGTTTCAAGGATATTCAGGTAATTATTGTAGATGATTCAAGTGAAGATCCTATTAATTTAGACATTTTGAAAACATACCCATTTTATATTGATTTAATAAATATAAATAAAACTAATAAAGACTGGCACAATCCATTAGTTAATTATAACATCGGTTTCAAATTTATAAAAGGCTCTAAAGTAATTATACAAAATGCAGAAGTTTGTCATATAGGAGATGTCTTAAATTTTATACACGAAAATGTAAAGGATGACAATTATTATGTTTTCGATGTTAAGGCATCCCTTAACTATGATACAAATGAAAGTATATATAATTTTCCTTTAGATTATTTAAATAATGGAGATGTGTATACAAAAAATGAATTATTTTGCATGTGGTATCAACATATAAGTCATAATAGAAACTATCATTTTTTAACTGCACTAACCAAAAATACATTTAATATGGTCTCTGAATTTAGTTATGATTGTACGATGGGTGTTTCTTATGATGACAATGACTTACTTTTAAAGATAATTTCTAAAAGAATTAATATAATTAACATATTTAATGAGGTGTATAACATAGGCGGAATTCATTTATTTCATTGTAATGCATATGAAAAATGGGATCATGGAAGACCTTCTAATGATGAATTATTCAACAATAAAAATAGAGTTTTTGGACAGAGTGGCGAATATATAGATGTTACTTTTGATTATGATAAATTTGATGAAAACTTTCAAAAATTACAATAACATATTTATTATGAATAAACATTTAAATATATTTAAATATATTTAAATATACAAATAGTGTATAGTTATTTATGTCAAAAAAAACAGTTGTTACTATTACTGGAATACGTCCAGATTTCATTAGAATGTGTTTTGTTTTTAAAGAATTAGATAAACATTTTAATCATATTTTAATTCATACTGGTCAACATTTTGATACACAACTAAGTGATGTATTTTTTAAACAATTAGATATTAGATCTCCCGATTATATTTTAGATACTGGAAAGTCATCAAAAAATCATTTTGAGCAATTAGCTTATCTATCTGTAGAAATTCCAAAATTATTCGAAGAAAAAAATATTCAACCAGATTTAATATTATTTTTAGGTGATTCCAATTCGGCCGGTGTTGCTTTTCCTCTTAAAAAAGCAGGTTATAAAATTGGTCATATTGAAGCAGGTATGCGCTCATATGATAAAAGAATGTTAGAAGAAATTAACCGCACCGTATGCGATCATTGTAGTGATATATTATTTGTATATCATGATGATTACAAAGAGCAGATTATGAAAGAAAACATAACCAAAAATGTATTTGTTGTAGGAAACACAATAGTGGAACCTTTTTCCATATTTAGAGATGAAATAATGAAGTTTCCTAAAAAGAAGGACATGATTTTAATGGATATTCATCGTCCTGAAAATTTTAAATATACAAATCGTATTGTAAATATTTTTAATTTTGCAAATATTTGCACAGAAAAATTTAATATTCCAGTTAAGTTACTTTATTTCAAAAGACTACAAGATGAAATCGATAAACATAATTTAAAATTAGGTAAAATAGAAATTATTCCTTTACTTGGTTATAAGGAATATTTAGACACTGTTTACAATTGTAAATTTATTATAAGTGATAGTGGGACTGGTCAAGAAGAACCTGCTTTATTAGAAACACCTGTTATTGTTCCTCGTGACTTTACTGAACGTCCACAAAGTTATACAAATAATTGCAGTAGAAGACTAAACGCTGAAATATTAAATTATAACGAAATTTTTGAATGGATTGAAATTATAGAAAACGCTTCGGTTGAGATAAATTCAAAATGGTTAGGCGATGGTAATACAAGTAAATTAATTATTGATAAAATTATAGATTTCTTAACATAAATAATTTTGATTTGTAAAATATTCAAAAATATATTATTTATAATTATTAAATGTCAATTATAAATAAAAATATACATGAATTAGATATAAAAAAAATACCATTTCCATATTTTATGGTGGATGGTTTTTTGAATACTGAATTTGCATATGGGGTACAAAAAGAAATAATGGACATTCCTGACGAGGAATGGGATAGATATGATAATCCATTTGAACAAAAATTTACTTTACGAAACAAGTTTACTTTTCCATTTTATTTAAACAAATTATTTGAAGAATTAACGAAAGAAACTTTTGTTGAAGAATTATCAAACTTGGTTGGTTATGAATTAATGCTGGATACTAGTAGGAATTTTTGGGGAGTTCATAAATATGGACCAGGTGATAAATTAGATATTCACGTTGATGCTGGATTGCATCCAACCCTGAATTTAAAAAAACAAGTAACACTTGGAATTTATTTAAGTTATGAATGGAAAGAAGATTATGGTTGTCATTTAGAATTATGGAGTGGTGATAGTTGTGCAAGAAATAACCCAAAACTTATTGAAAAGGTTGATAGTATTGCACCATTGTTTAATCGACTTGTTGTATTTACATGTAATGATTATGCGTGGCATGGTAATCCTGAACCTGCCATTTGTCCAGAAAATAGTAAACGTATTTTTATAACATTGTCTTATTTAAGTAAAAATTTTGAAGATGAAAATAAACGAGTAAAAGCATTTTTTATTGCAAGACCAAGTGATCCTTTAGACGAGGAAAAAGATAAATTACGACTAATAAGAGCTGATCCAGAAAAATATAAGGAAATTTATAGAATATAATATTAGCGTAACTATAAAAAATAATATTTAACTAATTTATAAATGGAGAATAACACATTTGTATGTCGAGGTAAAACGAATAAAGATTCAATAACAATGGATGACTTTTATTTACAAATAAATAAATTCATAGATAGTAAAGAAATAAAAACTATTATAGACGCAGGAACAATGGATGGTGGAGACGCTATATATTTTAAAAACAAATATCCATATTCTAACGTTTATGCTATTGAGGGTTTACCTGATAACTATAACAAGTATTTACTTAGTAACAAAAACATAATTGGTATTAATGCAGTTATTGCTAATTATGATTATACAACATTTGACAACTCAATAAATAAATATTTACTAAAAATATAAAAATGTTTTTAAATTTTAATTAAATACAATCTTTTCTATATTACTTTTTATAACATCGTCAGAAAGTCCTCTTGTTTCTGATGTAGATGCTTCTTCACAATCATAATAATATAAAACTTTGTCTATGCGGGTTTGTTCTCTAATATCTTTACATGCTCTTACAACCCAATCTATGTCTTCGCCAAAATTACAACTATTATATAAATGACTTTTTGCAATAGCGGATTTGTAAACCATAGTATGCGCAGGTTTACCAGTCCATTGCGTTTTTTCAGGATTTGTATGTCCATATTCAAATTCAATACCATATTTGCATAATGTTTTAAGATCACTTTTATTTATACAACAAATACAATCAAATACAATACAATCTGTATTTGGGTTTTTGTATATTTCTTCCATAATACTTGATATATAATCATCTGAAATACGATCATCATCATCAATAAATACTAAATATTCCCCTCTCGCTAAATTTAATAGATCTTGTCTTTTTTCACCAACTGTTCTTTTTTTATTATCAAATAATCCAATTATTTCAACATCGCTGTATTTTTCACATTGTTTCAATAACTCTGACATTATTCTAGGATAAAAAGTGGTCAATCTCGATGGAACACTTGGTACAAGTATAGATAGTTTAATCATAACTATATATATATATATATAATATTATAAATAATATTATTTATATTATTTATATTATAAATAATATAAATTATAATATTAAATCAAATTCAAATTTGTCATAAATTCTATTAACGCTTCTTTACTTAATGGATTTAATTTGCTGTTATAATTTTGTACTTCTTCTGTAACTAATAAATTTTTATAAGGTGGTTTAATATGCATATAACCATTATCTTTCTTAACAAGTCTCATAGCTTGTGTTTCGCTAATCAATGATTCTAACATTTTCTCTCCAGGTCTTAGACCTGTTATTTTTACTGGTTTACCATATTTTTCTGAAAATATATACATCAAGTCAATTAACTTCATTGATATTAATTTTGGTATTATTGTATCACCAGTTTCTCCATTTAAAATTGCATATTCAATTAAAGCAACACTTTGTTCTAGTGTCATTACAAAACGTGTCATATCTGCATGTGTTAACGTAAACTCTTTTACTTCTGGGTCATTCCCTTTTTCATGTAAAATAGGAATAATACTTCCTCGTGAATTTAATACATTACCATAACGAATATTCACAAACTTACGATTTTTAATATAGAGTGATTTTTCTACAACTGCACTTTCGGCAATTGCTTTTGCCATTCCGTATACATTTGTGGGCTCACACGCTTTATCAGTACTTACCATAACGGTCGCTTCTAAATTCAATAATCGGTCATTATTTTTTTCAATCGAATTCAAAACATTCATAGGACCATTGCAATTTGTTTGCAGACATTCATATATAGCATATTCACATCGATCAATATGTTTTAATGCAGCCATTATAACTATAACATGTGGTTGTTCTCTCAAAACAGCATTTTCTACACTGTTATAATCACGAATGTCTCCAATTATGAATTTTAATTTATCTGTTTTATAATGTAGTCCCATTTCCCAATGTTTACATTCATCTCGCGAATAATTTATAATTTCATTATTTTCAATATAAGTATCTATAAATTTCCTACCTAAAGAGCCAGATCCACCGAACAGTAAAATTTTTTTATTAAACATATTGAATTATATTATTATATTATTAAATAATATTATTATTAAATTATATTATTATTAAATTATATTTTATTAAATTGTAATAACATACGAATTACACCATCCGTAAAGGAAAATGAGACAAACTCATTTTCTTTCCGTTCGGTGTAATTTACGTCATCGTCATCAATTCGCGTAATTTTCATCAGGTTGATTTTCATATATTGCTTTATTTTTTGTATCTAACACACTAGTACCGAGTGCCTTATTTGCAAAAGCCCATACATCTGTACATTGATCAGAATTTTCATTATATAATTCTTCACTACATATTGGACACTTGGGTGTAAAACCATTGTGTTCGCTTTTTATACAAATTTTGTTCAAACAATTATTATGAAAAAGATGACCGCAATCTGTTTTATACACTGCTTGTTCTGGAGTTTTGCTAAATTCTTTATTACAACTTGAACAAATATCATCTTCAGGTATTGTTTCATTATCTATCCATTCACCACCACCTCTAAAAGTTCTTTTTCTTTTATACCTTCTTTTATTTCGTTTTGTTTTTGTTTTGTTGTTTTTATTACTTTTTCGTTTTTTACTTTTTCGTTTTTTACTATTTCGTTTTCTAGTCTTTCGTTTTTTACTATATTTTCCACCACTATAAAAGTCGTTATAGTTTCCATTACATTTTGTTATTTTGTTCTCTCTACACACTGGACATTCACTTACTTCTCTATCTTGTCCCTCATTACATTTATTATGAAATTTATGTCCATTACTACACACTCTACATCGATCATCATTTATTGGTTGTAAACAAATTGGACATTCTGCTTGTTTAATTTGTGTTTTCATTAATTCTATTTCAGATGGTGTATAATAAGTTGACTGTGGATTTGTTTCATAATTTATATTTCTATCATCAACATTATTACCAAAATTATGAAGACTTTGACTATATTTTTCAGGTGGAAATACAACTCCATGTTTAATATATCTTTCTGATGGACGTTCTTCCATTATATTAATATAATAATATATATTAATATAATAATTGCATAAAGTTACATAAAATGCACAAAGTCCACAAAATATTTATGAATTTATTATGTTAAAAATCTTCACTCAATTCAAATGTGTTGTCATCTTTTGTTTTGGTTGCTAATGCATACGAATCATTGTATTTCTCAAAAAAATTTACTTTACCTTCCAAACTTATCAACTCCATAAAATCAAATGGATTAGAAACATTGTATATTTTATCATAACCTAATTGAACGCATAATCTATCTGCACAATATTGAATGTATTGTGTCATCATTTGTGAATTCATTCCAATCAAACGACACGGTAAAGCTTGACAAATAAATTCCATTTCAATTTCAACTGCTTCTTTAATAATTTCATAAACACGTGATTTTTTCACTTTATTGATAAGCTTACTGTATAATAACACTGCAAATTCACAGTGCAACGCTTCGTCTCGCGAAATTAACTCATTAGAAAATGTCAGTCCAGGCATCAGTCCACGTTTTTTCATCCAATAAATACTGCAAAATGCTCCACTAAAAAATATTCCTTCGACGCAAGCAAAAGCGATAAGCCTTGTTGCAAAACTACTTCTATTGTCTTTTATCCATTTCTGTGCCCAATCGCCCTTCTTTTTAATGCATTCGAAATTTTCTAAAGCACGGAACAGCTTATCTTTTTCTTCATTATCTTTTATATAAGTTTCTATTAATAAACTATAAGTTTGACTATGAATATTTTCCATTGCGATTTGAAAACCGTAAAACGCTCTTGCTTCAGAAACTTGTACATCATTCATGAAACGCAATCCTAAGTTTTCCAACACAATCCCGTCACTTGCAGCAAAAAATGCTAAAATCATCGATAAAAAATATTTTTCATCAGGTGTTAAGCTTTCCCAATGTTTTAAGTCTTTGGTTAAATCAATTTCTTCAGCACGCCAAAAACAATCCACTTGTTTTTTATACATTTTCCATATGTCGTCATATTTAATTGGAAACATTACAAATCTATTATCGTCAGGTATTAACAAAGGTTCTGAAATGTTTTTGGACATCCTAAATAATATATACGAAAGATTTTAAATTTATTTTTTAAATATAAAATATTTTTATATTTTAAGAAAAGTTTATAAAAATGGAAATATTTGCATTAAATAGACCAATAGAAATACATAATAAAGTACAAATGTACAGAGAAATAAATGATGATGAATATTTACAGTTGCAAAATATTATTGAAGCAAAAAGGAATATGTTAATTAGAAAACAAAAGCAACTCAAACGCATATCGAAACATAATAATCTTTTACAGCAAATTAGAAATGATTATTCGAAATACAACAACTATATAGTTAAACAAAAACAAGACCAACTGACTGCTCTTGGTTTATTAAATACATATATTAGCGACCTAAGCCGTTCTGGGAACTTGAGTAAAAATAATATTAAGGATGCAAAAATGGAACAACGTAAAATAGTAAAAGAATTGAATTCAATTAAACACGGTTTAGATAAAATTATGAATGACGTAGATTTTATAAAATCTAATTCTACTTAAGCAAAATTAATAAAATTATATTTGTATAAAATATTTATATATATATAATATGGCAAATGTACAAGGAAATAATCAATTTTTACTTGCGTTCCAAGCAAGTCTCGATAAATTAAATACTTTAAATAATGCAATAACACAAAATAATCAGAACAGAGATAAATTTAGCGGCTTTGTTCTTGATAGATTAGAATACATACGTGGTAAAATAGAACAACTAGTAGGTAAAATTAGCGACATTAGAACTCAATTAGATGCACTAGAGGGTCAAGTAAATAATAACAACGGCGATATTCAAAATAAAAATGCAGAAATTACCAATTTACAAAATCAAATACAACAATTAACACAAGAAAAAAATCAACTTACTGGGCAAGTAACTGATGCAAATAGGGTTGCTGCTGAAAAACAAACTCAAATTGACCAACACGAAGCTCAAATTCGAGATTTAAATGCGCAGCTTGCTAATTTAAACGCACAATTGGCTAATTTAACAACCGAACGTGATACAATACAGAACGAATTAGCAGCTAAGGGTGACGTTGCAGCACAACATGCTGCAGAAATTAAAAGATTAACAGATGAAAACGCTGCAAATTTACAAAGACAAACACAGGAAAGTCAGACACAACTACAAGACGCTCAAGGTCAAATCACTCAACTTCAACAAGAACAACAAGCAAACGCTCAAAAAATGCAAGATTTAGAGCAACAGCTTACAGAGAGAACACAACAAATACAAGAATTACAACAACAAATTGCTCAAAGAGATGATAGAATAAAAGAACTAGAACAGCAAATTGCTCAAAAAGATGCTGAAATAAGTGGTCATCAAAATAATGCTAATAATGCGCAAGCACAACAACAACAAAATGCATCCGATATTGCTAATGCCAACGCCAGAATTGATCAACTTCAGCAACAAATAAATGGATTACAACAACAAAATAATGATTTAATTGAACGAATTAAAGCTGCA
>Ga0209085_1001011_pt1 | contig 18419 bp, 13 predicted proteins | sample C_131016_EF_Meta_FD_187310 | JGI IMG/M metagenome (GOLD analysis project Ga0209085, IMG submission 187310) | Freshwater microbial communities from Lake Croche, Canada to study carbon cycling - C_131016_EF_MetaG (SPAdes) (version 2) | ecosystem: Environmental > Aquatic > Freshwater > Lake...
GGGCCTTCCTCTCTTTTTCAGCTGGGGATTTATATTTTTCCCCACCGAAGGTCTTTTCACCGCGATCTTTCTTTTCAATCGCCTCTGCCGCCCTTCCAACCAACTCCAGCGTCAGCTCGTAGCACTTCTTATCGTCCTCATGCCAGTTGATCAGTCCGTGTTGCCCCATGATCGCCCCTTTGGCTTTGGGATGATCCTTGCACACTTTTTCCAGAATCAGTCCTAGGTCGAAGCCCGGCCTCTGCCACTCGGTCCAAATCACTTCATCCCCATAAATCTCTTTTGTGAGCTCTTTACCCTTCGCGCAGGCTGCGAGGGAAATCGCTGCGTTCGGATGAGTATGATCCACATGACGGGCCGGAACAAATCCATGCAACGGAGTGTCGATGGACGAAGGACGGGGATTCAGATTGAAGGTACAGTGGGCATAGGCTCCCACCATATCGTCCTCGATCTGGGTCTTCGGTCCCTTTGTGTTGGAACCGAGATAATTTTTCTGCAGACCCTTTAGCTTTTCCATGTAGAGGGAGGAAAAGCCGTCTCTCTTCGCTGTACGCAGATCCCCGCCCGATCCCTTCACCCACATCACCTCTGTTTCCTGACCGGTTAAAGGGTCTGTCTCTTTGATTTTCGACGAAGTATTTCCTCCGCCTGTGTTCGTCAGGGTCGGATCTTCTCCGATCAAATTCGAGCGGTAGACGAGTCGGGCAACCGGATCGAGGGTTTTCGCCACGGAATCTTGCCAGCGGTTTTTTGGATGGTTTTTCATATTTTTTATTTTCCTTTTGGGGTGCGCAGGATTTGGAAGCGTTTCCACGCCTCTTCCCACAATGGGTTGGATTGAGGTTGAAAGACTTCGATGGGAAAAGAATCCCGGACAACATCACGAATTTCCTGATGGCTCTTGAGGTGCCCCAACCCGTAGGCCTGAATTAGAAGATTACCTATGGCGGTTCCCTCGATCGGCCCCGTTACCACCGTCCGCCCCGTCGCATCGGCGGCCATCTGATTCAAAAGCTTGTTCTGACTCCCTCCCCCAACGATGTGCAGGGTTTTGATTTCCTCTCCAGTGACCTTCTCGATCGATTCCAAACTATCCCGATAGGCCAAAGCCAAGCTCTCCAAACAAGCCCGAACCATGGCCCCGTCGGAAGTTGGCACCGGCTGACCAGTCGACTTCGCATATTCCGCAATCCGCCGCCCCATTTCTCCGGGGGTATTCCACGAGGAAAGAAAGGGATCCAGAAGGGTGACCAGCGGAGCTGCCTCTGAAGCCAATCGGGCGATCTTACTGTAATCCATTTCCCGCCCCTGCTTTGCAAAATCCCTTCGGCACTCTTGGACTAGCCATAGTCCTGCGATATTTTTCAAAAGGCGGATGCTGTGTCCAAACCCAACTTCGTTCGTCAGTTCTGCCTCCGCACACTCTGGAGTCATCCAAGGTTTCGCACTCTCCACCCCCAGAAGAGACCAAGTGCCAGAACTTAGATAAGCCCATCCTTTGCCCTCAGCGGGAACGGCTGCCACCGAAGCTCCGGTATCATGGGAACAGGAAGCAACAACTTGGCAAGAATCCGGAAGTCCTGTGGCTTGAGCTGTCTTCTTCGAGATTTTTCCCAGAACCGTTCCCGAAGAGACCACTTCTGGAAGAAGAGAAACTGAAATCCCCACCTCTTGAACCAAATCCTCCGCCCACTTGCGATTCTTGGGGTCGTAAAACTGCGTAGTGCTTGCCAGGGAAACCTCGCTGGCTGGACGACCCCCCAGAAAATAGTTCAGATAGTCCGCTACAGGCAAAAAACCCGAACTCTGCCCCACCTCTACCCTTCCGCTCTCCGCATCCGCGGCCAATTGATACAATGTATTGAAAGGCATGAACTGAAGGCCGGTTCGCGCAAAGATTTTCTCTTTTCCGATTTTGTCGACCACCTTGGGGAAGATTTTCTCATTCCTTCCATCCCGGTAGCAGAACGGATCTTTTGCAAGAGACCCGTCTTTTGGCAGATACACAATGTCGACGCCCCAACTGTCACAGCTGACCGATTCCAGCGGGATTTTCCGATCCCCGATCTTTTTCAATCCCGCAAGAATTTCACCCTCTAAATGCCGCAGGTCCCACCTCAAACCCCCGTCCCTCTCCCTCATTCGATTCGGAAACCGATGAATCTCCTCGATAGAAAGTCGCCCGTAGCTCAGCGTCCCCAGAATGACCCGACCGCTCTCCGCTCCAAGATCGACCGCCGCATGAAGAGTCGAGGTCGCGCTCATTCCAACTTCAACACCTTTTGCCGATAAAGCTCATCCGGCCGACCCGATATTCTCCGTACTTGGGCTTCAGGCATAAACACAGGCCCGCCTAGCGAAGCAGCTCCGAGAAAGATTTTCGCCGACTTCTCCGCCATCTTCGTCGTGGCCTCCACCGCTGCGGAACTTGGCCCAATGGCGATCAGTCCGTGATTCTGAAGCAGAATCATGCGGGGCAGCCTCCCCTGCTCTTTTTCAAAATTCTCCACTCCCTGCCGAATCGCCTTTGCCAACGGAACGCCGGGGTCGGTGTAGGGCACCAACACCGACTGTTCTCCTCCACAAACGATCTCATCCGGGAACATTCGATACTTCGCAAAGTCAGACGCTCTCGGGGAACAGAGAATCCCGTTCACCGCAATCGGATGGGTGTGGGCCACCCACTCGATTCCCGGCAACGAAAGCAGATAGGAGTGAAACAGTGCCTCAGTAGAGGGCTTGCGATCCTTGGGTTTAACCCGGGATTCGAGGAGCTTATCATCCACCTGAGAATCGGAGCGAACGGACGACTCCCATAGGGAATCCAGAACCGGCCGTCGGCATTCGGTGAAAGAATTCTTTTCGGCCGTAGAGAGGGAGGTTCCACTGGCCTTCACCCAAAACGTATCTTCTCCCGACCGAGTCGAGGTGTTCCCTTCCCCAAGAATGGCAAAGGATTCAGGGGCTGTGCCAATTCTCCTAGAAAGTTCAACCAACTGCTTAAGTCGTTTGTTTCGATCCGTTGCTTTCATATTTTCTCCATTCCTGTTATGGGAATATCTTCTCCAGCCAGTTGTCGCGCCGTCGCATCGGTGATCAGTCGCAGACCAGCTTCCCAGGAGGCCAGCAGTGCACCCGTCCGATGGCCGATTTTTTCTGCTGTGACCAAAACAAAGTTTTTTTTCGAATTTTCCATTGCTGCCTTTTGCAAGGCGACAACCTCGGGGGCGCTGTTCCAAAATCCGGCTTTCGTCACCCCCTCCGCACCAAGTACGGACACGTCAATTTTCCAATCCTGCATAGCTCGAACGGCCCGTTCTCCAATCAGCAACGACTGCCGCGCCACCAGATCCCCTCCCAGAATATGCAAGGAGACCCCGCTTCCCGAAAGAAGCTCCACCACGGGCAGACTGTTCGTCACGACCTTCAGTCCGGGAATTTCCGCCTCGGGCAAAAGCCGGGCCAACGCAAAGGGCGTTGTTCCCCCGTCGATGTATACCGTCGACCCCGAAACCAGATGGGTCAGAACTTGCCGGGCCAACGCATTCTTCCTGTCCGAGTCCCTCCCTAATCGCTCCGAAAAACTTGGGAATTTATCCGAAAAATCGGTCAAGGCCCCGCCAGGAGTTCTACGGATTCTTCCCGTCCGTTCGAGTTCGCTCAAATCCCGCCGAGCGGTCGCGGCACTGATCGATAAGCGAATACAAATCTGCTCTAAAGGTAGATACCGCTGGTTCTGCAAAAGATCGGCTAGAAGTTGCCTGCGCGCTTCCACCACATCTTTGGGTACTCTCATAAATTTAATTCTATCTTTTTATATGATCGGTTTCAATCATATATTTATTTTTCAAAAACCCTCTATTTATTAGGTGTACGTGATGCTTCTGTTTTTCGCGTTTACCTAATAGCGTGTGCTTTGCATTCATTATAAGATCGCTATATCTTTTTAAAAAGAGGGCTTCTAATTTATTATCTAGTGAGGGCTTATCAACGAGGCATAGCCGAGGGGGGGGCAGAGCTTTTATTTAGATGCTGTTTTATAACCCTTTGGATTGGGTTTGTCGGCTCAGTCATGGCAGGAACCAAACTGGCAGAATTTGATTTCTCAAAGTCTCCTTACACGACCGGAAACTTGGTTGGACAAGACAACTGGGGGCGAGTCGGTTCGAACACAAGCGGAACCACTCAAATTACAGGCGGATCAGTCATCCTGAAAAGCGGATCTAACTACGAGCAAACCTATCACCCCTTAAATGCAATCTCACCTGCCAGTACCGGATTAAAAACCTATGTACGACTCGAAGTGAACGTAAAAAATGCATATCGAAGCAACTCCGGCTACGGTGATTACTGGTTTGGTTTGACCGCAAACGCCGATCAAAGTGGTACCTCATACGATCGAATCTACTTAAAGAAAACTGCCAACGGTCTTGGTTTTACCTTCGGCCTAAATGCAGGAATCACCCCACAGTACAATGATGAGAGAATTTACAGCTTCAACACACCCTACACCCTGCTCCTGACTCATGAGCCGATCGATGGCACCAAGAACGATAAAGTGACTCTTTCGGTAAAACTTGCTTCGGGTACAACAGAAGACTTTGTTTCGGTGATCACCCAGTCGTTCAGCGGGATGGGTAGCTACTCGAAGAGCGATGGATCCATTGGGTCGCTGGCTAGCGCCGGAACCTCCATCAGTGATCCAACCACTCTTCAGTCTATTGGATTTTGGCAACGTGCGGCTGGGACTACGATCAATGGAGCCAGCGCCTACAACCAAGTTGAAATCTCAAAGATTTCTGTTGGAAACAGCATGGAAGCCGTCGACCTTTCCCCCTCCAATCCATCGAGCGTATACACCCCTCCAACCAGCTTTCCCTTCATCCAACAACTCTCGAACGAAAAAGTCGTCAGCCTGCAGGAAACCTCCGGCTCTATCTCCACTCTCCAAGGCATGATCGACGCAGCTCGAGTCTCCAACCCCGATTCATTTTTGGTAATCTACTTGAAAGCGGCGGCAACCTACTCCGTCACCACTACTCCCCTAGTCCTGGGATCCAAGATATGCTTACTCGGAGGCGGAGCCATTTTCAGCACTAGCGCCAACAGCACGGCATCCAGTCTGATCCGCATCTCCCCCGGTTCCTCTTTCGTCTCCATCACACAAACCACCCTGCAGGGAGGATCAGCGAACATGTACGGGATCGAAGCTCCGGGTGTAAGTCGGGTCCATCTGGATCAGGTCACAGCGAGTCAAACGGGCAAAGATGGTTTTTATCTTCAGGGAATGGGCTCAACCATTTTTGATAACGAAATTACGATCACCCGTTGCCAAGCGTCCCTCGTCTCCGCATCTGGGTATGCTGGAATCCACATCGTCGACGCGACACAGGCGGTTTGCATGGAAAACACTGTCATCAATAGCTCAATCGGAATCCTAATCGACTCGTGCGCCCACTGCGCCCTTTTCAATAATCAGGCCAACTTCAATGGCTCCACCGGCATCGTTCTAAACAACTCCACGTGGTGCAAAGTCGCGAAAAACCGATGTTCGGATAACACCATCGGTTTCGCTACCTCGGGTAGCACCTCTCCGAACCAATACAATTTTTTTGTCGGGAACGAGGTTAAAGGCACCTCTACGGGCTTCTCGCTCGGAGGAGCCGCCAATATTCTCTATCGAAACAAGATCAGCACCAGCTTAAGCAGTCCTATTTCCACCACGGGAGGTGGAGTTCAGCGCATCTACACCACCGACAACGCCTATACCCTAAACTCCAGTCAGGAATATTTTTATCCACCCACCTCATACAATCAGCACAGTGCCCTCATCATGAATGGAAAAACTCGAACCGATGTCATCACGCCCGCCACCACTTTATCGGCCGTCAAAACCGCTTATGACGCAGCCCTCACCACCAATCCCGGTAACTTCATTGTCCTCCACCTAACCGCACCACAGATCACAGGGGATGCCACCATCAATCTCAACTCTTACACCTCGGTCATTCTTGACGGGACGATCAATCTTAATTTCGGAGTCACCGCTTTTACCGCTACCTCCAGCACTCACATCTGTATCTCAGGCGGAATGATTCTAGGAGGAAACACCACTGGCCGTCCCGGACTTTCGTTCGCTAACTGTTCACGAATCATCATCGAAAACATGTCCCTGAATGATTTTGGAGACAAAAACACACGGGTACTGAACTCCGATGTCATCGCCTTCGCCGGTTGTGGCACCCCTTGCATCGTCACCGGATGCACGATCAACGGAGGGGCCGCCAGAGGCATCTGGACCAAGGGCAACACGATCAGCAGCACTGCCGGTTTCATTCTTTCCGAAAACTCGATCTCAAATGTGAACATGGATGGAATCGACTTCGACATCACAACAGCCAATTCGTTGGCCATGGATAATACATGTTCAGATAATATTCGTTACGGTATCTTTACCGAGGAAGGCGCAAATCTGAATCATGTAATCCGCAATGTGTGCGCCAACAATGACATCGGACTCAATGTTTATTCCAAAGATAACTTCAACACTATCCGCAACATCTTTGCTGGAAATACCTGCTCAGGAAACCAACGGGGGATTCGATTTGGCGCTGCAAGTCCATGGGAAACGAGTCATAACTTTGCCTTCAATAACCAGATTTATGGCTCAACCTCGTCTGCCATTGATGCCCAGAACATTGGTTCCTCGAATTACCTTTCACAGAATATCCTTTCTGGAAACGTGAGCAACTTTGCCTCGACCACATCCGCTGTTCTTTTCAATCCTCCAGTTAGCAGCTTTTCTTTATCAACAAGCTACACCGACTGGCTCGCCCGATACTTTTGGTATGGTGCCGACTCCTCACTAACTGCTGACCCCAACCAGAACGGCTTATCGAATCTTATGGAATATGCATTAAGTCAGAATCCCCTAGCCGTCGATTCCACTTCTTTCCCTCCCTCTGTCGTGTACGACTCCATCACTAGATATGGGCCTTGGGCAAACTTTACTTACCGACACAATAAAATGGCCACCGATCTCACTTATGAAATATGGTCTTCAACAGATCTAAAAAACTGGACCTTGCAGAATGCAGACGGAGCTACTGTCATTGCTGAAACTGTTAATCCAGACACGGACGGAGATGGCACGACCGAATTGCTTCGTACCCGAATCAAGACTGGTTCAGACGAAACTAAGCGATTTCTCAAGCTTCAGGTTCGTAAAAACTAAAACGTTCGGGATTACGGGCCGAGCAGATTCAACGACACGTCGCTGAATTCCACCGAATCAGCCGATAGAACCTCGTGGGTCACGAAGCCAACCGCATCAAAACTCGGAGTAGCCGGTTCGTTATCGATTGCAGAATAGCTCACCGCAGGAACCGTTGGATCCAGCTCTGAAACAAGCATCGATTTCACTTCCATACCCGAACCCGCTTTCTTCACGTCGATCGTCAGTGTGTAAAGTCCATCTTTGATCGACTTGGGTCCCGAGATTGCCTCTCCCAACGAGCGGCTCGTATCCGCTCCTTTATCATCCTTCAAGCCATCGAAGGGCCCGTTGTTCTCAGGCAAACGGGCCAAAAGATTCCCTTTCGGCATATCCGGACGGAACCCGGCATAAAAACAGTACCCCAACCAGCCCCGAGTATGATCCGGGGAACGTTTTTGAAAAATACCGTACCTGAAGGCACCCACCGTCGAAACTCCCGCAAACTGAATATTGCTCTTGAAACTGAGAGTCTGGCCATCTGCCAAGATCGTTTTTGCAAAATAACCGGCAAATGCCTTCCCTTTTTTTCCGAAATCTGCACCGCTGAAAAGGATTTTCCCACCCTCTTCCTTGGGACCAAAAGCTTTCGTTTTGTCACCAAAAACAGACCACCCGGAAATTGTCAAAGCCTTGGAGGTTGTGGGTGCAGCGGGTGCTGAAGCTGGTGTCGGTGCTGCCGGTACAGAGGCGGGTGGGTTGGTCTGGGAAAAGGACGTCAGAGCAAGGAACATCATCGAGGCGACGATAAGAGTGAATTTAGTCATAATTGTTGTGATAGGTTTACCACAATACAGATACAAGGATTTTTAGCATGCGAAGGGAGTTCATCCTTGTTGCGCCCCACCCTCTTTCGTATGTTTTGGTTTCTAACCTAAGGACTCCCTCATGAATTCAATCCTCACCAAAATCACTCTCCTACTCATCCTCATCTCTCCTTACGGATGGAGTGAAAATCTATTTACCCCACCAGAAGCTTTATTCGTCACCAGCCCCAAGGAAGTAATTCACCGGGTCTCCTTGCCCGCGGGCAAGGTGGAGGCCGCTCAGGCCCTGATTGATGCCGCCCGTACGGAAAAACCGGAGGCCGTCCTACTCCTCGAGGTAGCCGGAAATCTGGAAGTGGAGACTGCACCTCTTCGTTTGGGATCTAAAATGTGCCTTCAACTTTCACCTTCAGCCGGTGTGATAGCTGCAGCATCGTGTTCCTCTCCAAGTTTAATCTCTGTCGAAAAAGCTGAGTTCGTCTCCATCTCTTCCGATGGAAACGGTTATGCCACTATCGATGGCGGAGCCAAGCCCGTCACCGGAATCCAGATCACCGAGGGTTCCCGCATTAATCTCGACCAACTGCGAGTTCTCCGCTGCAGCAAGACCGGGATCGACTACCGCGGCACGACGAACGTCACTGCCCTGAACGAAGGAGCCAGCCTGACCCGCTCCTACCTAGAAAAGAACGGAGATGGACTGAAGGTTGATCAATCGGGTGGATTCCAGTGCTTAGACAATGTCTTCAAGAATCAGGCCGGAACGGCGCTCAACATCAACTCGCTCAACAGCGTCGTTGCTGGGAACACCTTTGCTTCGAACAAGACCGCCCTGCAAAGCAGCTCCGACCGTGGCGTCATCACCCGCAACATTTTTGGGGAGAGCCCCCTCACCCTAGATCTTACCTCAACCAGCAAAGGCAACCTGGTTTCGGAAAATCGCGGCCTTACAAACGCTCTCAAAATGACTATCGGCGGGGAGATGAACCAGATCTTCCACAACAATTTTGAGGGAAGCGTCCAACTTTCTCCAGGAATTAAGGATTCCTTCTTTGTGGCGAACCAGAAACTACAAGTCGATCCTGCCGCCACAGGCGTGAAGTTCTTTAATCCACCCACCCTCGCCGACCCCCACACCAATTCCATGATCGTCGTCGGAATGGGTCGCTTCGACCTTCCCCTTATCCCCGGTGGGAAAAAAGAGCCTAAACCCGCAGACAAGGACAAGCCGCCGAAAATCGTCCCCGTCGACCTCGCCCTTGTGGAGGCTGCAATTACCAAAGCACAGACAGAGCACCCTAACGATGTCCTCGTCATCCACCTGGAAGGAGAATACATCTGTAAAAATCCCGAAGGTCTCAAGCTCCCGCCCAACAGCTGTCTATTGATGGCAGCTGATTCCAGAATCCTCGCGGATCACGGCATCCCGATCGAACCTCAGTGGGCCCGGGCCGAACCTATTACGCAGGTCGTACTACTTCCAAAGACCGGGTACTGCTCCGTTTCTGGCGGAAAACTGGATGCAGGCCGCCAGGCCTTTTTTCCAATTAACGCCAACACCGGCAGTATTGCACTGATTGAAGGGACCAGCCTGATTGCCGGTGCACGAGATGGTCTGAACACAAAGGCCCGCAGCGCCAGCGATCCCCTTTTCATGTACCGTTGCAACGTCTATGGAAATAATGGCCGCGGGATCTGGAGCCACGTTGCAACACGAGTACACGCTATCGCCAATGTCTGCAGCGGGAACTACATGGATGGGATCGATATTGATGCGCACGCAATCGACTGCACCGCCCTCTTCAATGTCTGCAATGGCAACCGCCGCCACGGCGTCTTTATCGAGGAGGCGGTACAGAACAACATCGTCTTTGGGAACCACCTGGACGGGAACGGAACGGGAGTCCACGTCTGGAACGAGGAAGTAAAAGGCAATACCGGACCGAATCTAATCTCGGCCAACCACTGCTCAGGTAACCGGCGCGGGATCGGACTCGGCGCCCGAGCGGATGACAAAACCGCCCACGGAAACTTCTTCTTCAACAACGTCTGCACGGAAAACCGGGAAGACGGAATGCTTGGCGGCAACTCCAAGGCAACGGAGAACTATTTCTCCCAATCGGTCGCCTACGGAAACCCCAAACAGGATCTCGGATTCAATGAGAAGGCTTTCTTTTTCAACGTCGTCGATCCCAAATAACTATTCTTCATGAGTTGGGTAAGAATTTCGACGGTTGCTTCCCTGATCGTTTCGGGATTCTTCGTAACCGCATGCATCAAACCAACCCCAGCGACCAAGACAACTGCGGGAAATGAAAAAACAAGCTCCTTACCTCCCATCGAGCGTCTCCCAAGGGAAACCCCAGAACAAAAGGCGGAGAGACTCAAATGGTTTCAGGAGGCCCGTTTCGGAATGTTCATCCACTGGGGCGTCTACGCCGTCCCCGCCGGAGAGTATCACGGCAAGCCAGTTGAAGGTTACGGGGAATGGATCATGCACCACGCCAGTATCCCCGCCTCCGAATACAAGGAGTTCGCCAAGGATTTCACCGCTTCCGAATACGATCCCAAAGCCTGGGCCGATCTAGCCAAGGAAGCTGGTATGAAATATGTGGTCATCACCTCGAAACATCATGACGGCTTTGCCCTTTACGACTCCGCCGCCAGCGAATGGAATGCGGTCAAGGCGTCCGGAGCGAAATGCGATCTGATCGCGCCGCTGGCCGAAGCTGTCCGCGCCGCTGGACTAAAATTCGGCCTCTATTACTCGCAGGCCCAGGATTGGGTAAATCCCGGTGGTGGCTATTGGAAATATAAGAACAGCAAAAATAATGAACCCTGGGATCCCGCGCAGAGGGGCGACTTCGATGAGTATCTCGCCAAAACCGCACTCCCCCAAACAAAGGAAATTCTTATCCAATATCATCCCGATGTGATTTGGTGGGACACCCCCGCCAACATGACCCGGGAACGATCCCAGAAGTTCGTCGATCTTCTCTCCCTCTCGCCAAAAATCATCAGCAATAACCGGCTCGGCCTGCAGGACTGCTTTCTCGGCGACACAAAAACCCCCGAACGACGCATTCCACCGCGCGGCTATCCCGGCCAAGTTTTTGAAGTCTGCATGACGATGAACGACACTTGGGGTTACAAGAAAAACGACAACCACTGGGTCAGCGTCCGCCAAATTCTACGTTACCTTTCGGACATCTCCAGCAAGGGGGGCAACTTCCTCCTCAATGTGGGCCCGGACGGCCATGGCCGAATCCCTCCTGCCTGCGTCGAACGTCTCCAGGCTGTTGGGCGCTGGATGAAACTGAACGGCGAAGCAATTTATGCCACGAAAGGTGGACCTTTTCCCCGCCGTCTTTCCTGGGGTCGGGTGACACAGAAACCCCGTCCCGATGGCGGTGTCACGATGTATGCTCAGATCTGGGACTGGCCTGTCGACGGTGAAATCGCCATGCCCGGGCTCACTCAGCTTCCCATCTCCGGAAAAGTTTTGGTCAGCGGCCTTCCCGTGACCGCCCATGTCACATCCGAAGGCATCGCCGTCAAACTCCCGGGCGCTGCCCCCGACCCCGATGTTTCAGTCGCGAAGCTGGAATTCCCTAAACCCCTCGAAGTCACGGGCGAGCCCTGTCCGGTTCTCGGAGCCGACGGCCGGATCACGCTGACCGCCTACGATGCCGACACCCACGGAAGCTATACAGGCAACATCACCTTGGCGGGAAGCGGAGCCGAAGCCCGTCTCACTGGCTGGACCAGCGAAGATTGGAAGATGGAGTATCTCGTGAAATCCACCACCGCGCAAAAGTGGATTCTGACGGCCGAGGTGGCTGCCTTGAAACCGGCCCGCCTTATTCTGCAAATCAAGGACCAGCAAATCGATGTCAAAACTCCGGCCACGGGCTCCATCACGAACTGGCAGACGGTTGAACTAGCACGATTCTCTCTTCCTTTCGGCGAAAGCCGGCTTGAGTTCCTTCCCTGCAAAGAGGGATGGACGGGAGGACCCGACATCCGCAAAGTTTGGCTGACCCCCACTCCCTAAATCTTTTTTTATGAATCCTATTTCCGCAATCCACCTCGGCCCGGTCGATTACGGAATCCTTATCGTTTATTTCGGCTTCGTTCTGGGAATCGGTTTCGCCCTGAAACGTTCCATGAAGGGAAGTGGCGATTTCTTCCTCTCCGGTCGCTCGATTCCCGCCTGGGTCACTGGTCTCGCCTTCCTTTCGGCCAATCTGGGCGCCCAAGAAGTCATCGGCATGGCCGCCTCCGGAGCCAAGTACGGGCTCATGACCAGCCACTTCTACTGGGTAGGCGCCATTCCCGCGATGGTCTTTCTCGCCATCTTCATGATGCCTTTTTACTACGGCTCGAAGGCCCGTTCCGTTCCCGAATACCTCAAACTCCGATTTGACGAAAAGACCCGCGGCTTCAACGCCATCTCCTTTGCCGTGATGACCATCTTCTCTTCCGGCATCTCGTTGCATGCCTTGGCCAAACTTCTGGAAACCCTTGTCCACTGGAACTACTGGACCTGTATCACCGTCTCCGCCCTGATCGTCCTCGTCTATATCTTCCTCGGAGGTCTCACCTCCGCCATCTACAACGAGGTTCTACAATTCTTCATGATCGTGATGGGTTTTGCCCCCCTCGTTTACCTCGCGCTACAAGACGCAGGGGGCTGGACCGTTTTGAAAGAGAAACTGATCCCAGTTGCGACCGCCCAGGGGTTTGCTCCGGGCACTTGGTCGCAGTCTTGGGCCCATCTCGGAAATCCCGTGGAAAATCCGATGGGCGTGGGTTGGTTCGGCATGGTCATGGGCCTCGGCTTCGTTCTTTCCTTCGGTTACTGGTGCACCGACTTTCTTGTCGTGCAACGAGCCATGGCCGCCGACTCAATGTCTGCTGCCCGTCGAACTCCACTTATCGCCGCCATTCCAAAAATGCTCTTTCCAGCCTTAGTCATCCTACCCGGCATGATCGCGATCGCACTGCATCAACAAAGTGGCGGAATGTTTCTCCCCACGGCGACGGACGGCACTCCCGACTACAACATGGTCATCCCCACACTGCTGGCCAAATACCTGCCTACTGGACTTCTTGGAATCGGCTTCACAGCCCTCATGGCTTCTTTCATGTCTGGCATGGCCGGAAATGTCACCGCCTTCAACACCGTTTGGACTTATGACATCTATCAAAGCTATCTCGCCCCCAACAAATCCGACGCGCACTACCTCTGGATGGGGCGCTTCGCCACGGTTTTTGGAATTCTCATCAGTATTGCGGCCGCTTTCCTCGCATCGCAGTTCAATAACATAATGGACATGCTTCAACTTGTTTTCGGCTTTGTGAATGCCCCGCTCTTCGCCACCTTCCTACTCGGCATGTTTTGGCGACGAGCCACCGGGCACGGGGCCTTCTGGGGACTTCTGGGCGGAACGTTGTCGGCCGCCGTCTTCCATGGCCTAGCACTGGCGAAAGGCTGTCTTCCCGGCATCAAAGGCGGTTGGCTCCATCCCATGTTCCCCTTCCAGAGCGAAATGGGCCAAAACTTCTGGATGGCCATCGTCGCCTGGACGGCCTGTTTTGGCCTGACGATCCTGATCTCCCTTCTGACCCGTCGGACCAAAACCGACGAGGAACTCAAAGGACTTGTCTATTCTCTAACCCCCAAACCCAAATCGGAGGATGAGGCATGGTATAAACGTCCCGTCCTAGTCGGCGTCCTTGTCATGGTCGCTGTGATTATCCTGAACCTTCTCTTCCTCTGATGAACTTCGACCTCCGACTCCCCCTTGGCCTGATCTTCACGATCTACGGAATCATTCTGATCGGCACGGGTCTGACCTCCACTCCTGAAATGATCCGGCAAACCCTCGGCCATAACATCACTCTCGGTTGGGGCGTGGTTCAGCTTCTGTTCGGCTTGGTGATGCTCTTTCTGTCCCGAAAAAGATAGAGCGTCCTCTCTCTTTTTGTGCAGTGTAGTTTCTTATGAACAAATTAACTCACATTGCATTGATTCTAACTGCGTGCATTGGCGCAACCGCGTCGGTTCATGCACAAGACGCATCTGGCACATCTGCATCTACCCCTCCAACTCAGCACAAACTAAAGGGCTTTGAAAAGGAGTTCGATGCTGACCATGACGGCAAACTCAATGACACGGAAAAGGCAGCCATGATCGCAAAATATGATAAAAACGGAAACGGTAAGATCGACAAGGATGAGTTGCCTCCCAAAAAACCCAAGCAGGGCAATCATCCGAAGGATGCGGAAACCAACGCTCCAACTCATTAATCTCTAACTCACACTTAACCCAAACGGGTGATTTCGGTTTCGCCGGGATCACCCGTTTTTTTGTATGGCACTTTGCCTTATATGACCTCTGACAATATGCAGGTCATTGTTTTCCGATTCTTAAATGAGAGTTTTAAAGATTGGGGGTCAGCAGTCAGCACCGATTCATTTCAATCGGCTCCCGAATCGGTCCACAGGAAACACCAGGATACGTGCCCCTTCCGTTTGTTTTTTCGGCGAACAGGCCGCTAGGACCGCAATCACTGCACCATCCTCATCGAGAACGATGTTCGGACGCTCAATACGAAGGAACTTCGTCTCGCTAGCATCGTCAAATCGGATGGGATTTTGGTTAGAGAAAAGCGGCTCCTTGGAAACCAACTCATAGGAGATGCCGTCCCGAGACGTATAGTACACAAAACTCTTATGCAGCCCGGAGGCCAAGCCGTGCAGGTCGGTCAAGAGCATGTGGTAACGCGTGCCATCGTGCCACAGGCAGGGATCCTCATTTTGATAGTTGCTGGGTAAGGCGTTCTCATTCCCCTGATGCAGCATAGTATAGGGCCCAAAGATGGATGGGGATCGAAACGCGTGAATATAGTGAAGTAAGTCGTCGAATTTTTTGCTACCAGGGAATTTAGGATTTTCGACCTTTACCTTCCCCACTCCATAAACCGACCCATCTGGATGAATCCACAACGCAGGATTGTTCGCCGGAATGCACCAATCTTTCCGGCGTTCCCACGGCCCTTCCACTGAGTCACTCACCGCTACGCCACTTTTCCAAGCAGGGATACCCAAATAATAGAGATAATATTTTCCATTATGAAACGTGATCTTCGGATTGTGACATCCTTGCGAATCAAAGAAGTCACCTGGGCGCGGACGAAAAACCTCGCCGGCAAAAGTATAAGGCCCGAGCAGTGTTTTGGATGTGCCCCGCACGATGAAGCTGGTTTTCCAGGCGTTAAAATCCTCACTGGTCCAGCAAGAGGCGAACATGTGGTAGGTATCTCCAACCTTGATAATGGATGGATCCCAAAGGTTGAATCCTTTTCGCTCAAAACCGCCGTTCCGCAGCGGGAGTCCGAGCTTGGCCTTCAGTGGATTATCGGTCGGCACCTGAACATTCACCCGTTCCCGGCAGGAAATCAGGCTGAGAAAGCCAAAAAGCAGGAAAAAAGACCCCGCGATTCGCGAGCCCACCCAAATCATTAGCGTGGAGTCAGCGTTACCGACTGAAGACGCATAAGCTCTTTCCCGGTGATGGTATCAGTGGTAACCAGAATCTCGACCGGACCAGGCTCCAACGTGACTTTGCCGAGATTCAACTCCACCCCCTCCCCTTGCTGGAGGACTTCACCCTTCAATTTTTGCTTTCCGATTTGAACGGCAAAAGTTCCGCCAAAAGTGTCCTCACTCTTGGGCGTCACCGTGCCTCCCATCGTCTCGACCTTGGCTTTTCCGTCTGCACCAGGGGCGTCATAACGTACGATCACATCAAAGTCGGTTTTTTGATTCACTCGCGTCGACCATTTCACTCCGCACTCTTTCTGATTCCACCCCGTCACATTCGCCGAGTTTGCGGTCCCACGACCCAACCTCCATCCATCTTTCTTTTGTGTCCCCAACAGATCGGCAAAGAAGACGCTCAACCGGTTCGGCATGCTGTTCTGCAATAGAAAAACAGGATCTCCCTGCGGAACCTCTTTGCACTCAACTAGAACAACGCTGTCAGACTCATCCGGAGCCTTTTGCGGTAGCTCAATCTCAACATCGATTCCCTTGCGTTTCACGGTCAGTTTGATTTCCCGAGCAGCCAAAAAAGTAGCCTTTTCAATTTCTCCTTTCAAGCCGCCTACCACGAGTTTCCCATCCCTAGGCCATTCGAATACATGCAGATAAAGATTCTTTCCCTTGAGCGTGGAGTCTCCCCAGCTTTGTCGCATCAACGGAGTCCGAGTCGTTCCATGGATCGATTCCCCGTTTACGCTCCACCACTTTCCGATCGAATGAAGAATCGCCAAATCCTCCGGTGCCATCTTACCGTCCCCCATCGGCCCGATGTTCAGAAGGAGATTGCCACCCTTGGCCGCGGCTTTTGCCAGCAACCGGATGAAATGAGTCGGGCTCTTGTGGGACTTGTCCAACGAGTGATAACCGTACGATTCGTTCGTCGTCGGAATCGCCTCCCAATCCTGCTCTTCCGGTTTGGTCATCGGCCCGAACTCCAGCGGTCTGTCGGGAGTGCTGAGGTAATCGCCATAGATCGCCCCAGCAACCCGCCCATTAATGATCAGATTGGGATCCTCTTTCCGGAGATAAGCCAGAATCTGCTCGTTCAGTTCCTTCGGATTATGATGGGCTGTGTCCCCCCAGAAGAGAGCGGGATGATAGTTTTCAATCAGCTCCTTGATTTGGGGCAACACTTTCTTCTCCACCACCGCTTTGCGCCGTTCCGGTCCGTTCGGTTCGGGATATCTCGGATCCCCGGAAATCGACCAATCCTGCGCATGGGAATAGTAGAAGCCCAGTTTCACCCCGTACTTATCGCACGCCACTTTTAATTCCTTGAGCGGGTCGCGACCAAACTTGCTCGTTTTGACCACGTTGTAGTCATCCGTTTTCGAATCAAACATCGCCACCCCATCGTGATGCATCGAGGTGATCACGATGTATTGCATCCCCGTATCCTTCACCGTCTTGACCCACTCCTCCGCATTGAACTCGGTCGGGTTGAACGGCTTGACGACTTTTTCCAAATACTCCTCCCGCTTGATCTTCATGATCCGCTGCAAATGCTCCGCATATCCCTCCACCTTTTGACCGTTCCATTCTCCGCCGAAGGCCGAATAGACACCCCAATGAATGAACATTCCAAACTTCGCCTTCCTCCACCAGGCCAACCGGGCATCCTTTGATGGATCCTGAGCAGAGGGAACCAAACTGGATGGTGCGTTGGTGTTGGTCTGGGCCAGTACGGTGAAGTTCGCCAGGAGAGACAGAATTCCAGTCAGAGAAGAAATCAACTTCATAGAATGTTAATCATAACTCAACTGAGCCGTTCCTGTCGTGTCCTGATTTGAAATGAGCCTAACCCAGTAGGCCTGAAACCAATTTGGAAATTCGTGCTGGGCCGATTCTTGCGGTTTGAGGACAAATTCCTTAACGACGAACCATTTTCCTTCTCCCGTCACATCAGCCTCTAGGATGAATTTAGCCGGCTGATTTCCCTCATTCGAAAGCTCCAACCTTTTCCGGTCATAGCCGGTCATGAGATAGGGATCGGAGGGTTCCATCTTTTTCACCAAGCTATGGAACCAAGGCCCACCTTGACCCCTCGGCTTTCCCATTCTCCACAAATCGTCCACCACCCCGACCCATACATTGGCCCTCCCATCGTTCGAACGAAGGATATGAGGATTCCCTCTGCCTCCATCGATTCCCGTCATCACCAAAAGACCCCGATAAGAGCAGTAATCCTGAATTTTTAACCCATGGGTCGCGATGGGCCTCACCTTAGCAATGCCCCCCGCATTTTCGGCGGGCAGTTCATAAAACGTCCCGTGACAATTGAGTAGATCCCGCTCCGTACAGACCTCTCGGTCCAGCCTCACGACTCCCTTAGCCGATAGATCTGCATACGAAGAATCGGATTTCGGCAATCTCCACCTCATTCCCCGTTCATCCCGATAAATCGCCGACGCCGCATCCGTTTCCAAAATCCCCTTGGGAATACGAGTCACCTCTTCCGCCTCCTCAATGGCCTTGGTGTCGATCGCTGGTTTCAGTTTCAGATCCGCATCCAGTTCATAGATCCTACCCGAAATTGATTCAGTCCCATTCATTTGCGTGGCTTGAATCAATAGGGTCTTTCTTCCGCCCCCCCGGGTTCGGAGAAATCCTCCAAAAGAGGATTTTGATCCGATGGAGGCCAAGCCTTGAAACTCCTCCTTATTTTCCTCCCGCCTTTTGTCTTCTCCCGCCATATGGAAAAAGGCGGTGGTTTTCGGGCAATCGCGATCAGGCCGAATGCGGATCCATTCCCCGGGAACCTCAGGACC
>Ga0209085_1001012_pt1 | contig 18399 bp, 23 predicted proteins | sample C_131016_EF_Meta_FD_187310 | JGI IMG/M metagenome (GOLD analysis project Ga0209085, IMG submission 187310) | Freshwater microbial communities from Lake Croche, Canada to study carbon cycling - C_131016_EF_MetaG (SPAdes) (version 2) | ecosystem: Environmental > Aquatic > Freshwater > Lake...
AGCTGCTATCTGACCCATCGGAGTAGATGGAATAAGGTTAGACAAGAATGAACCGCTAGTTGCTGGCGCATTAGTCAAAATGCCTGTGCCAGATACACCAGCACCCTCGGTGGCGGCTACATCGCCCATACCCGATAAGAAGTTAGTGCCAGCATTACCTGTTGTACCAGCGCCCACCTCTGCTAATGGAGTGGTTGTAGCGACAGTAGGTGCGACAGTAGGCGCTACCGCAGGGGTAACAGCATTTCCTAATACTGTGCCAGCGGCAGAAGTACCCACATCTGCTAAAGGCGGTAGAGCGGTGGCAGTAACAGTTCCTTGGGTAACTGGTGTGGCAACAACGCCAGCGTCTACTACTTCTGAAAGTGGTACTGTTTCACCAGCCGTACCTACATAAGCACCGATTTCTGGGGCATAGTAATAACCTCCAGCCAACAAAGCAGCAGTAGTCCAACCGCCTGGCAACACATCGCGGACTGTTTGGTCTATTGATACGCCTATGTCACTAACTGTGTTTATTGCGCCTTGGACAGCATCAGAAACCGCAGAAATAGGGTCACCGCCACCATACAGGCGCATACGCCCACCGATGGGTTTAAAGGCTTCTAATGGCAATTCACCATAAAAGGCGTTGTATCTCATAGTTTATTCTCCACCAATATAGCGCGTTCGGCAAAACCAAACCTACGCAACAATCTAGCAACCGATTCCCGCACACATCCTTGAATCATCGTTGCGCCTTGCGCTCTCAAGATAGTACGAAACTCATCAATCAAAGCCTCGTTTATTATTTCTCTGCCACCAACGGCAGTAATAAACGCCACCCTGTCATTTGCTCGGTTTGAAAATTGAACTGCAACTATGCCTAACAGATTTTCACCCTCGAAGCCACCCAACAAAAGCCATTGACCAGACGATAAATACACCTTTGCTTGGTCTGCATTTACATCCGCTACTGCTTTAGTTAACGCATCTTCCAAAAAAGGCACGATGGATGACCACCTTTGTGCCACTTGTTCTGGAGGTATGCGTAATATCTTCATACATTGTAATAGGGAACTTTATATGGCACACCATTTATCGTGATGTTTATAAAGCCCACAGGATTAGCCGGCAATGTGGCAGAACCAGCAGTTGCGGTAGCTGCCGAACTGAAGTTGAGCAGATTAAGGAAAAACTGTTGCCAAGCCCGTGTGGGGCGCTTAGTCTGTCCATCCAAAAACTCAGATTGTGGGTAGGGATTTAACTGCGAGGTGTTGGTTATGCCCGTAGCCATTAGTTCTCCCCAGCCGTTGCTTTTAGGTTAGCCGAGATAATTACAGCGTTTACTGGGTCTGTTACAGAAACCTCAAACACCCTATCTCTAGCCATGCCCAATCTTCTCCAAATAGCACGATTCTTATATTTACCTTGTTGACCAATAGTCACCCAATATTCCCTTGACCAAGTAGAACCACCATCGTTTGACCATCTCAGCATGGCTTGTGGGTAAGTCGTTGTGGTTGTGTTGCCCAGACTCGCTTGGATGCCGATTACATAAGTCTGAAATGGGCCAATACTAAAAGTCTGCGTAGGGTAAATAATAAGAGGAGAATTTATAAAAATATCAGATGAAAACCCAACAGTTAGACCAGTAGTGCCAACGCCAGGCTGGAACTGAATCTGTAATTCATCAAAGTATTGACGCTGTAAATCAGCAACTAAGTGCGGTGCGCGTCTTAGTCTGCGTACATTTTGCCCATTGTCGGTGTAATTTAATTTGTCAAGTTCATAGATTGAGCCGTTGGAGTAATCCCCAACCAAAACCATGCCTTGAAAGACAGCACAGCAATTACCTCTGTGGCGTGAATAAGAGCCGTCATCATTCGTATAAAGCCACTTGTGCCACATCTGGGTGGTGGAGTCATACGCCCAAGTTAGGTTTAGTGTGGGAAAAGTCACCACATAAACTTCGTGGCCTTCTAATTGGTAAGTCCAAGCAATAGCATCGTCTACATACTGGTTGGTTATAGAGTTCTCAACAGCATGGTTAGATATGCGGGCGGGCATATACCCAGACATTTGCATAACTTGTGCTTGACCGCGATTATTGCGAGAAACATAAGCAAAAGAGTTACCAAGGCGAGAAAGAGAAAACTTAGCCGCCACCCCGTGTTGGGTAGAAGTGCCAGGTATTCTTTGGAATGGAAACGGCACAGCGCCTACATCTGTCCACACCTCTGATGAAGCCTCGCCCATTAAGTAAACTTCGCGGTGGTCAACAATAAGAGCCACCAAGTTATCTGGCGCACCATCTTTAACCGAATAAGAAGTAGAGCCAGAAATAGGCGAAAGTAAGTTAGACGCACCCCATTGCTGAGACGATGGGCGGTCATAAACAAAGTAGTTATCTACTATGTCGCAAGTATTTCCACCGCTAAACGCCCCGTCTGTCGATGGCAAAACAGAGAAATTGATGGCGTACATAGTCACGCCTGACGATACTGTGCTACTTGTACTTAGCGTATAAGTGCCTGCGCCACCAGTACCCGTTCCTAGTGCCGTTATAACGCTGCCAGCAGTTACGCCAACGCCTTGAACTGTCTGGCCAAGATACAAAGTGCCGGTCGCAACAGCACTAACAGTCAAAGTCGTGCCTGAGATAGTGGCTGTAAACCTTGCGCCCACCGCAGTCGAATTTAAATCCCGACTAGAGTTAGTTTGCGATACATTGATGGTGTATGTACCCACACCGCCAGAACCGCTACCTAGAGCCGTTATAACAGTTTCAGCTGCTACGCCTACACCATACAAAGACTGCCCAATAGCAATAGTGCCACTAGACATAGAAGTAACAGTTAAAGTAGTTCCAGAGGTTGAACCTGTAAATACCGCGTTAGCAGGGGAAGATATACGCCATGTATAGCGATACGCCCCGTCAACGATATATACGTTAATTCCGTTATCAGTAATGGATACGCGACCAGAACTTGAGTTCAACAGCCCAATTACAGAAGGAACTAAGTTGGAGGTCATTGCGTAGACATAAGAGCCACACACAACAACCATTTGTGCGCCACCAGACACAGTACGCATACCGCGCACTTCTTGTAGGTTGGGCAATAGGGCTTTTAAAGTAAGACCTGGCGTTGGATATAACGCAAATACACCTCGTTCACCAGCCTGCTTTAGAGGGTCAACTTCTGGAAAGAAATTGATGGTCTCTTGGTCATCCTGATAAATCGAGGGCGCAGAGTAGGAAGGGCCAACAAGTCCAAAGTCCATATTAGACAAAGCCGCCTGTGAGTATCCATCCAGCATCTTTGCTTCGACTGTTCATCAAAGCGTCTGGGTATCTTGCTACTTGCAACGGACTCATGTTGTTGCGCTTGATAGTTGCCTTTGCTTGAGCTGCATAGCCGCTAATCATTGCTATCTGCACTTGACTAGCCTTGCCGTACATAGGCATTAAACGCTCTGCCAAACACCAGCGTAGCGCCATTGAGTAGCCTTGTGGCAACACAATAGGGTCATACAGCGTGTTGTATCTGCTAAATATCGTGTTAGCAAACAAATGCATTTCGCCCTGTGATGGGTTTGGCCACACAAACAAGTTACCCGTGTCCGCGCCAGGATTAAAGTAAATCGCCTTTGGCCAAGGGCCATTCAGCGTCTTTAAACCAATCATTTCATAGTCTTGCAATGCAAGAACAGAAACTGGGTAGTCCAAACCACCATTGATTACCGGCTGGCCATTGGAGTTAGTGTTAATCCGCACAAAGGCAGAGTTAATCTGCAATGGTTTTTCGTAATAGGCAGTAATCGTTGTCGATGCTACTGTCTGACTAATGTTGAGTTTGTATGTACCGACTTCGTTGACATTACCGCCAGCACCAGTCAGAAAGTCAACAATCTTTGTTCCAGAGGTAATTCCTGACCCGCTCAGAGTCTGACCTTGGGCAACCGCACCAGAGCCAATAGCCGTAACAGTAAGAATGTCACCAGAGATTGAGCCTGTAAACGATGCGCCAATAAAGTTAGCAGTAGATGCGACTGGGCCAATCGTGTATTGAGTCTGACCGGCTATGACTGGAAAGATAATCTCAGTCACGTTATAGACCATCATGTCTTCATTCGACCATTGGTCTATAAGGTCGTTCATCATCTCAAACGCATCTTGTGCGGCTTCTGGCGTGGGTGTTTCGCCTGCCTCTAAAGCCCCAATATCCTTTAAGGCGCGTGAAATAATGTCTATGGGCGCTGTCATGGTTTCTCCAAGGTAAATACTTGAGGTTTCCATGGTGCTACCACGGGTTTCTGAATCGCTATCTGTTCAGCAAGCCGCTTTTTTATTAGGCACTCACCACCAACCGATGTTGCTTCTTCTACCCATTGAGCCACCATTTCCTCTGTAACCTCAGAAAATGGAATCTTGCCTTCTGGTTCGTCAAAAGTAACATATCCTTCGGTTTCGACAGAATTTACCCCATCAAAACCGACACAATGATATTTTACAGAAGTTATTACTTCTTTGTCGGCAAAAACATCTAGAATTTTCCAAGCGTAATTCATTGCAACTGCTCTTCAGTTGGTCTAGCAAGTGTTGAATGTTCCCACTTGGCTATGTAATCGCCTTTGCCGTCAGAGTCGTTTTGTAATGTGATTACAGTCATGAAGTCATGGTCTGTAAGTTCTGGATATATGTTTTTAATTTTGTCGTATAAAGTCATCATGCTGTCCTTGCTAAAAAGCCTTCAAACCTATATTGAAAAGAACCTGTACCTGTGCCTTGCGTAGTTCCACTATTTTGTTGTGCGTATGCTTCTACATAATCAGTAGAGCCATTTAAATATGTAATACAAGTAACTTGAACAACAGTACCTCCCGATGGATTATTTGCGTATTGCGTACCACTTTTGTATTGAGAACCATTTTTATAAATTGCACCAGCATAATTAGTACCTGATGTTCCACCTATACCAAGACACGCTTCAAGAAAATAATACCCAGCAACAGTAGGCTGAAAACGATAATTTGTAACATTATCAAAAGCAGATGCAGTATCAAATTCTTTATTATTAGTTGCCAACTTTGTCCATGTTGAAGAAGCCATAGAAAGACTAGCAGAACCATAAGCACTAAACGCTGGCATATTGCCACTAACCATCACAGTACCAGTAGCGGCAGGTAATGTAGCAGTATTAGAACCAGCCGTTGCAGTAGCAACTAAATTTATTGTCCCAGATGTTGAGCCATTAAAATTTGCGCCCCCACTACCAATAGTTGGGGTTGTCAAAGTTTTATTTGTAAGAGTATCTGTGGTTGCCCGACCTACCAAAGTATCAGTAGATGTTGGCAATGTCAAAGTACCAGTATTGCTAATTGTGCTAATTACAGGGCTAGTCAGCGTAAGCCCCGCCACAGTCGTAGCTGCCGAACCTAAAGAAATGGCAGTAGAGCCAACAGTAACACTAGAGTTTGTCAGTTTAGCGTTAGCAATAGAGCCTGCCAACATGGTATTGGTAACAGTTCCAGTATCACCAGTAGTGACTAAATTGCCATTTACGCTAGGTACATTGATGTTGTAAGTTGACGCTGTATTAGGGCCGACCAAGTTAACTTGACCGCCTAATGTTGCTTGAAATACTAAATTTCCCATATTTATCCTTAAACGTCTGTTGCGCCAGCGTAATCGGTGTAGGTCTTCAAAACCGCATAAATAGCAGGAATCAAGTCACCCTTTAGGTCTTCCACAGCAATATAGTGTGCGTTTTCCTTGATAGTCTGCATATTGCCAGTTCTAGCATCTGCACTTGCGTGGATAGCCACTTGAACTTGGATTTGGTCTTTTGTACCAAAGAAGTTAGTGATACGGGCATAAGCCTCGCTTGTAGTTTGACCCGTTGTCGGGTTTACTGCTGAAATCTTTAAAGCCATAAGTTACTCCTTAATAGGTCATTTCTGTTGTGCGGATTTGCGCTACCCAACGGATTGTCGTTGATGCTTGTCCTGTTACTGTGATTTTTAGTCCACCATTAGTAGTGTCTGCTAATGCCGTTACAGCCCATGTAGCCGCACCAACATCTGCATATAAAGATGATACTGTGGGCGTACCAACAAGAGCCGTAGTACCTACACCAGCACCCCGTTTAATTACGCCCTCGATATACCAACCTTTTGTATCTCCAGCCCCTGTAACTCCCGCTACTACCTCTCCACGGAAGTAATAAGCAGAGTTGTTGGGTAGGATTACTTGGTTTGTACCGCTTGCGGCAGATGTGTTGCTTGTTAAAACAGTAGCAGTTGCGTCTGTGGTTTGTCTAGCAAGAATTAATATTCCTGTTTGCGACATACCACCACTAGCGTTTAAAGGATTTCCACCACCTATAACAGCAAGAGAATCTATGCTTCTTGTAATTGCATACGAGCCGCCAATAACTGTTGATTGCGTTCCACTAGATGTATTTAAAAACCCACCTAATACGGCAGAGTATTGTCCGCTTGAAGTTCCACTATATCCACTACCAACAAATGAATTTGCGCCTGATGCGTTATTGGAAATACCACCGACAACACCTGCGCCAGCACCGCTTGCTGTATTTGGATAATCTGTGTTGTTATATAAACCACCGCCACCAACAAAAGATGCAATTCCAGATGCGGTATTGTGTCTACCGCCCACTACAACAGACCAATCCCCACTAGCCACATTCCTGTTAGCCGCAGTACCAGCATCTCCACCACCACCGATAAAAGAATAAGAACCCGTGGCTTGGTTGTTTCCTCCTCCTACTACTACTCCGTGAGGTGTATAGAAAGATAGGGTGCTTGTAGATGAGCCACTAGCGTTTTGGGACAGGGTTAAAGAAGTACCAGATATAGCCGCTACATAAGTATTTGGAAAACTATTAATACTTGTGCCAGTAATTAGCTGACCTACTTTTATATTAGCGTTACTGCCTGACAATGTAACAGCCGTAGTGCCGTTCATTGTTCCTGATTGTGTAGTTACAGCAGAACCGCTTGTTCCTGAGTTCGTGTACCCATTACCAATAAAATTAAAATATCCTGCGGCAGTATTTGAATAACCAGCAACAATAGAAGCACCATAACCACTAGCAGTATTTCCAGTTCCACTACCAACAAAAGTATAGGTAGAAGATGAAACTGAATTTGCACCAGCCGCAAAAGAAGCATATCCACTTGCGGTATTATTTTGACCACCTGAAACAGTAGAATAAGTACCTGAGGCCACTTGGCTTGCACCTCCTCTACTTGTCTGCCAATCAACAGCATTAGCACCCCTAGCATTACCACCCGTAGCAGTAGAGTCTGTCTTTTGTGCTTGTAGCGCACCAGTTCCTAATGGCTGTAAAACAAGAGGTGTGTTAGTGCCACCAGTTGCATAAACGCCTGGGTAACTTGCATCCCCAATGGCACGAATGTATGTTGTTGAGCCTGTTGCTAAACTTGCCGTACCAGTTGATTCAAGCGTTGTGAATCTTCCAGTAGAAGCAGTTGTAGCACCAACAGCACCATTGTCTATCGTCACACCACTTAATCCACTTACAGTAGAACCAAGGGCTTGTGATGTAGAGCCAAAGGTAATGCTTGAGTTGGTTAACTTTGCATTGGCAATAGAACCAGCCAACATCGTGTTGGTGACAGTTCCCGTATCGGTTGTGTAAACACCATTGGTAACAGTTCCTGCATTGCCACCAATAGACAAGTTAGTTACTGGTGTAGTTGATGCAACAGTAAAAGGCGCAGTTCCTGTGGCTACTGTGGAAGTTACAGTCGTAAATGTTCCTGTCGATGGGGTTGTGCCACCAATAGCAGGTGGGCTAGATAAGTCTAATGTTCCACCAAGGGTTAAGTTACCACTACTTGTAACTGTGCCAGTTAATGTAATTCCGTTAACAGTTCCAGTTCCACCAACAGAAGTAACAGTTCCTGTGGTCGGTGTTGACCATTGTGGCGCAGTAGCACCGCTATTAACTGTTAAAACTTGACCAGCAGTACCTATTGCTAATGCAGTTCCAGCACCACTAGTTCCACCATAAATAACATCGCCTGCCGCAGACATGGGAGACAACGCATTAAATGCTGCTGCTTTAGTAGATGCGCCCGTACCACCTCTGTTTATTGCAACCGCAGTTCCGTTCCATGTAGCACTTGTTACAGAGCCAGCGTAATCTAGCGTGTTGGTTGACCAAGAAACATTAGATGGCGTGGAATCGTGTCTGTCCCACGAACCAGCCGCAATAGAATTTGATAACAAAACAACAGTTACATAACCGCCAGATTGAATGGTTGCTACAGTTGTAGAAGAGTTATTTTGTACAGTAATAGCACCAGATGATTGGTTGTTATTAAAGGTAAACAAAGCCCCATTCGGTAGCGTTGTCGCGTCTGGCAACTTAATAACTTGACCACCAGAACCAGTAATTTGGTAATTCTGTGCAGATGATGCAGTTAGCGTGATAGTTGTACCGCTTGCTGCTTGTGAAACAAAGCCCTCAAACAAGCAGTTAGTAGTGATATTTCCATTAGCATCACGCAAAACAACAGAGTTTGCACCGCTAGAAGATGTAACTCCTGTTCCGCCATACGCGACACCCAAAGCGTTTGTCAAAACCAGTCCAGTAGTGCTTAAAACGCCCGTAGAAGGCACAAAACTTAACTTGGTAGACGATGTTTTAGCAGGCAAATTGCCCGTTGTATTTGTTACAAAAGTAGGATAAACGCTAGTTGCTGTGCTTGTATCGTCTGTGATGGCAATATTTGTTGCATTAGTCGCTGTGGTCGCTGTCGTAGCCGTACTAGCATTGCCCGTCAAAGCCCCTACAAAGGTCGTAGAGGTCACAGAAGTTAGTCCAGCAAGGGTAGTTGCCGTAGAACCTAAAGAAATGCTTGTAGAGCCGATAGTTACGCTTGAATTTGTCAGCGCACTATTAGGAATATTGGTTAAGTTAGCACCAGAGCCACTAAAACCCGTTGCGGTCAATAAACCAGTAGACGGATTAAATTGAAATCTAGTTGAACTTGTATATTCTGTGGAAATACTGCCCGTTGTAGCTGCGGAAAACAATGGATAGCGAGTCGCATTGGTACTCGTATCGTCAGTTATCGCTATGCTAGAAGTCGGATTAGACCAAGTTGGCGCACTTGAGCCATTTGAGGTCAAAACCTGACCAGTTGAGCCATTAGTTACAAAGGAGGTAACGCCAGGCGCGGTTTGGTAGGGAATATTACCCGCTACTCCGTTGGCAATGCTCGATGTGGCTGTTGCCGTACCGCTTAACGCACCATTGAATGTGGTCGCTGATAGCGTTCCAGTCGATGGATTGAAGGTTAATTTGGTAGAAGTTACATCTAATGAAGTAACTTGGCCCGTACTGACTGGGCTTAAAGTTGGGTAAAGCGTGGCATTTAAGGCGGTTACATCCGCAATACCAATGCTCTCAGTAGCCGAGACGATAAATGGCTGACCCTGACCAATAAAGGTATTGAAAGAGTTATCAATGTTGAACAATGCCTGTACGGGCAATATGTTCTGTACTTTAGAGTCAGATGGGCCAGCCATAGCGCCCCTTTAAGATTGGTCAGCGGTAGGAGTTACATATAACAAGCCAGCAGTTCCAGAACTAGATTTTGCTGTCAAATAATATGGTGTAGTGGGTGTAGCAAGAATCAAAGGCGTGGTCATCACGGGTGGCAAAACGAAATCTCCGTTAGTGCCATCTGTGGGAAACACGGGTGCGCCTGGGTCTGCCGTACCCCATCTAACCGCAATAGGACTTGCGCCCAAATTTAGGAAAGATGTGTAGTTAATCTGGTCATTAGTAGAATCATCAATCAAAACTGCCGCGTGAGCAGTAGAGGTGACCGATAACGCTACTGTTTGACCAGCACTTCGTTGTACTGTTGAGCCAGCCATGATTAAGCCGCATTAGTAGCAACAGGAAGCCCGTCTGGGCGTACCACTTTAAGGTAGTAAGTTCCAGCAGCTGGAGTAATTGCAGTAGCACCACCAGAAGTGTTTTGGAACTGGAGGGTTACAGAATTATCAGCAGTAATATCCACATTTGATATAACGATATCTTTTGTTTGATTTCCGTTGTATTGCAAGAAATAAACGATATCAGATGATTTGATGCCAGGGACTGCAAAAGTTTGCAAAGACTGGGTGGATGCTGTGGTTAGTACCGCTGGTGTTAGCGATGGCGCAATAACAAACGATTCAACGATGTTACCGCGTGTGACAGTCGTAGATGACATGATTATTCCTTTAAAGAATGGGTTTATTGTATCGTAAAAGCGAAAAAAGCCACCCCTTTTGAGGATGGCTCTTTCCTTACTTACTCACAGATTAGGGTAAAAATGTGAGGTCATAGCCGTAAACAAACACATCGCAAGTTGCGGCAATCGTAGTACCCACGTTAACAAAAATGTTAGTTGGGTTAGTGATTGCTGTGTTTGGATTTGTTGCGGCAGAGATGGTTACATAAGGGCCACCTGTGTTGCTAGTCAAAGCAGCGGTAGTCAAAATGGTTGAACCTGATTGTGAACGACCTGTGTACACACCAACAGTAGCCGTAGCAATAGTGGTGGTAGCACCGCTAGAGTTCAAGCCGTTAGTGATAACAACGCTGGTAGGCACAAATTTGGTTACATCTAAAACGATTGACGCTGTATCACCAGCGGCAGATAAGTTTACAGATTGTGCAGATGCAATCAAACGCAAGGCTTGGTTTGAGCCAAGAACTTGTGGACTATTGCTAATGGTGGATGCTGGGCCTGGATTTGCCATGATATTTATTCCTTAAAAAAAGTTTGATAACGGGGGATGATTAGTCCCCCATAGACCATTAGGCAGCTACGCGGCAGGCCAACTCTGGATAGAGGGGAGCCCAACCATATAACACATCTAAACGTGTCGGGATGCTGTCATTATTGCACTCTGTTACTTTCAGCATTTCTGCTTACTGACCACTTTCGTGGCGGGGTTAGTTCTTCGACTTACCCTCTGAGACTTCTTTTTTAAGTTGCGTCTCAGTTCAGACTATCGCATCTACCCAAGGGGTAGTCTTCTCACTTAGTCGTTCACGCTGCTTTCGCTTGCGCCCTGTTGTCCACTTCTGGAGTTCCAAGTCAATCAGAGAAGATTTTTCCGTAATACCTTCCAGTATTAGGCCACCAATGCAAACAACGAATCGTTTGCAACGTTAATGGTATATTGACGAACAACACGCATAGACAAGCCAATTTCCTTGTCGCTTGCGCGACCAGCAAAGTGGACACCCTCGGGCAACTCAAGGTCGGCTACTGCAAGAGTAAACGCATTGCGGTGCATGATGATGTTCTGTGGGGACACAGTACCTGTGCTGTTGAACTGAGTCACAGCGGCAGAACCAGAAGTGCTAGGGATAGACACGTTCTGGAACTGACCAGCAGTAATCACAGCAGGAGACACAACCACAGAGCCAGACGAACCAGATGCGATAGCAACAGTTGTTTTCACAACGAAGTTACGCAACTTGTTAGTGCCGTAGGCTTGGCGGTTTTGTGGGTTGACAGCAAACACACCAGCGATAGTGAATGTATCACCAGCGTTGAGGTTCAAAGTACCTGTGTTAGCTGCAGTCACAGTAATAGTGCTAGAAGATGCCCAACCAGAGGTCAAGAAGCCAGTAGCAGTAGTAGTAGCAACAGAAGCAGTCACAGTAGTGGTGCTGTTAGAGCCGAAAGTCTGTGCGACCACGTTTTGGTCAAGTTTCCAATTCATCAAATTCTGTTACTTTCACCTTTCGGTTACTGACCATTTCTGGCGGGGAGGACTCTTCGGACTTCCCTCAGCGACTTCTTTTGTTATATCGCTGTTCAGACTATCGCATCCCGTTAGGGTTCTCTCACTTAGTCGTTCACGGTGCTTTCGCTTCCGCCCTGTCACCCACTACTGGGTTTCCAAGTCAATCAGAGAGAATTTTGCCAGTTTAGGCTGCCAAAGCGAACAAATCGCTGTTTGCAGACACTAAACAGGGAGGCACAAATTTACCACCCGAATCGCGACCCATCAAGCCCTTGCGATACTGCTCGCCAATGGCTTCCTGAGGTACGAACAAACCTTTCAAACTGTCAACAATAGTTGCAGATGTGAAGGGTTCAACGATACATGAACGACGGCCGTCACGTGGTGCGCCTTCGCTGTCCAAGTATGCGCCAGCAGTCAGATAGGTAATCAAACCTGTGGGTGGTGTACCAGCAGTACCAACGATGTTGGCGGTCTGCAAGGTAGCCATAGCCAAACCATCGCGGTCAATCTTGTTAGCGATTGCTGCAACAGCGGGCTTCAACACGCGGTCAGAGAACATATCCAAAGACAAAGCGAGGTCTTGGGTTGTGAACTGTGTGTCAACGTGGAACTGTGTACCCAAAGTAACTGGGACAGAAGTCTCGTTAAAGTCTTCTACGTTCAGCGCAGGGCCAGTAGTACCGATGAAACGACCAGGCTTACGGACATTGACTGTGTTACCAATCTTTGCACCGACAACAGCGAACTGGTCATCATAATTGCGGTCGACTTCAGAAGTGAAGGTCAACTCGTTTTCCAAAACCATCAACGCTTCGTTAGTGATTTTGGAGATGGTAAGTAATTGATTACTCATTTCATTTCCTTTGAAAATTTAAAAAAAGATTAGGTTTAGCGAATCTTTCCTGCTTTGCGGGCTTCTTTCCATGCTTGAAATGTTCCATGCCATTCACCTGTGGTGGACATGGGCGTATCAGCAGGACTAGACCCTCTCAGCGGTTGGATTGGCGCTGGTGCTTTACTACGAACAACAGGTTTAGTCTCAGGTGCAGTTTCCTTTGCCTCAAACCTTGCCTCTAACTTTCCTATCTCTCTTAACGCTTGTTTAGCACTCAAGCCTGCGATTTTCTTTGCAACATCTTCATTCTCAGCCAGATGGTAGAGGATTTGTGGCCCTACATCGCTCTCAAGAATTGCATCACGAATATCGTCATTTACGACTACATCGCTAGACGCAACAATGTCATCAAAGTCTGGCAATGACGCTTTAGCTGCTTGCACTTTGTTTGCCCATTGGTCAATGACCTTTTGGCGCTCTTGTGCTTCTTTAGCCTCTGCATCTTGCTTTCGCATCTCACCGATTCGCTTGTCAGCCGTATATTCCGCTAGGGCTTTGGCATACTCAAACGCATCGTTGAACTGACTTGGTTGTGGCTCTTCATCGACTTTAGGCGCTTGTGGCGCTGGTTGTCTCTCAAGTGCCGCTAAACGGCTCTCTAAGGCTTGCCTTGCTTCACGCTCTGCTTGTGCTTCTTTACGCGCTTCTTCACGTTGCTTGGTTATCTCAGAAAAACGTCTTTCGAGTTTAGGATTCGCTTTAGGCTTTTCCTCTTGCTCTTTTTCCTCGATTACTGGTTCACTCCGTTCCACTTCCTTTGTTGGCTCTGTTTGCACAGCCTCAACTTCGGGCTTGTCGGCTAAACCTAATCTCGTTGCATAAAACTCTGCCGAGTTGTCGCTAGTCAGAACTTGACTTGCTTCTTTATCAGACATTACGTGTCCCTACGAATTTACCCCGTGAACCTCACGGGTAAGGTGTGGTTAATTTACCACTTTATTGTTGTTGGGTCAATGGATTACCGCCTTGACTAATGTCTTGCTCGGCAAATCTCATTGCACCTTGTTGTTCAGCATTGCGTCTATCAATCTCAGCATTTAGTCTTGCAGTACCCATGTGGTGTAGCAACAAGTCTGTAATTGCTTCAATCTCAACTTTGTTTTGGCTTGTGATAGCGCGGGTATTTTGGTCATTGACCTTGACCTCTGCCATCGTCTCTGTGTTGTGTGCCTTGGCTGTTTGGCGTAACAATTCGCGCTTAGTCTCGCTATCTTGCTTGACTTGTTCAATATCACCGCGCTGTTTGATAAGCGTCTGCATGGCTTGCATTTGCTGTTGCATATCTTGCACTTGCTTCTTAGCCGCCATGATTTGCATCTGCACTTGAGGCGGTATATCGGATTTCTCGTCAATCTGGCTCATTGGGTTCATAGCTGCCAAGCGGTCAGCGATTACATCCGCGCCAGGGAAATCCATGTTACGGAATACCAAGTCACCAGCAACATTAAATAGTTCTGGCTTAGACAGTAGCGGCATCATGGCATCCACGGCTTCTTGACGCTTGCTGTTGTAGCCTGGGCCTGTCTCCATCACCACATCGTATTGACCGATGGATGTGTTGTTCAAGATATTACCGATGGCATCTTGCTGGTTTAACGGCAACATATCTGGCTTGCCGTCTTCACCAATGATTCGCAGAACACGCGATGTATCGTAAATCTTAGGAATTAGGTCAAGAATAATCTTGCCCACATGGGAGATTGAACGGGTCAGATTGTCGTAATAGTCGTAGTTAGTCAGGTCAACTTGTTGTTGCTGACCATTTAGCGCCTTACCTGATATGTTGCCTTGACCTAGTTGTGCAGGGTCAAAGATACCCATGATGGCTTTAATATCGTCAGAAACAATGGCAGCTGCCGCCATAGTTCCAGCAGGCGGTGGCTCTGGTTGCAAGCGCTGTGGGACTGGTGCTGCTCTACCCTCAATGTCTGTCTGCTTATAGCGCAACAGCGGGAACGACTTGATGTTGGCCTGCGCCCAGTCGTTCTCATGACCCTCGTCTTGACCTTCTGCCATAACCCACTTGGCTTTGGGTGCTAGGGCGATAGATTCTGTAATCGAGGTTTGCCAGAAGTTATACATACGCTGGCTGTCTTTGGCGTAGCGCACCATACCAAACTTCTTACGCTTATCACCGATAACCACATGACGGCCATAAACAGGCACGATAGGGATGTAACGGCTTGGCCAATCACGCTCTTCTATCACCTCAATGGCGGTCAGTTTCTTGTATTTAATGGTTCTCTTAAACGATTCGCGTGTATCAATGACGGAAATTCCAGCCATAGCCAAGCGGTTAAAGAAGTCTTTGTCATCAGCAAAAGTGCTAGAACCATCGCTCAATAGGTATAACTTAGCCTTTTCGCGTACTGTGTAGTAATACTCGGCTAGGCGAATATCCTCTTTGGTTATCCATTCCGACTGGCTGTCACCAGTACCGCGCTGGGTAAACGATGTGCCGTCATCATTCTCAGGATATAACGACCTAAACACCTCTTTAGGCATCATTGTCGTAATCAGGCACTTCTCAGCGTCAGAGCCATCAGGCAATATGCTGTTAGGGTCAAAGTAAACAGTAAATGGGTTATCTACTGGGTCGATGTAGATTTCTTGGTCAAACGAATCCTCAGACACATAGTCTGTGCGGACACGCATAAAGCCCCAACCCATGCGTACAGCATAGTCAAAGGCGTTGTCATAAGCATGGTCAGCGTTGGAATTGACCTCAATATGGCGAATAATGCCTTGGATGTCGTTGGCTTCCACCATCTGCTCATGCGTATTAGTAGCGTGAACTTTGATGCGGGGGCGTTGCTGGCGCTGTTGGTTAGCGACTTGCCGGCAATAGCCATCTAGTTTATTGATGGTCAAACATGGGCGTGATTCGAGATTACGGCTGTTTTGTAGTTCTACTGGCCATTGGTCACCAGATACAAACTTTAGGTCTTCTAACGCTTCTTGGCGGTTCATTGTGTCTGCGTCATTGCAGAACTTGAGAAACTCAACCGCTTCCGTAATTACTGGGTCAAAGTCATTTGCCATATTTATCCCATCCAACTGTTGTTCTGACCATAGTTTTGATTCTGAACCCTACGCCTTGGCTTTGGCTCGTTAATCATTAGCCCGATATATCTAAACGCATCTGCGCCATGTGAATACTGGTCGTGCAAAGGATTACGGCTAAATTGACCCGTCTCAGGGTCTACCTCATAGCGGTAATGTCTAAGGCATTGTAAACCATCGTAGCAATTTTCTCTATCAAACCAACAATTACGGAATATCGTTCTTGCTGCGTTGATGCTATCGACTATCGGTGTGCGCTCAATAATGCGGGTTTTGTGGCCAGCTGCGCGGACAATCTCCTCTATCGACTTGCCATTGCTTGCCAAAGTTTTGTTCTGTGCATCGTGCGGTAGCCACAACGTGTCGTACATATAGCCATAGGTTTGCATGAGCGCTAAATAATGGCTAATGGTCTTTTGGCTATCTTCGTGGTAGCGGATTAGCCTGGTCTCCATACCCACAAACTGCAAGAACCAGATTGCTGTGCTATCAGCCCACCCAAGGTCAAAGATAGCATGAACTGGCTTTGTAGGGTCGTAATTAACCTTTGTGATGCGCCCATCTAACTCTGCCACTTGCATCTCTTGGGCAAAGATAGCGCCATCTACTGTGAGTCGGCACAAGCCTTCCCAAACTGTCTGGTAAGCGCTTGGGTCTCGGCTCTTTAGCGCATCACGCTCGTATGCCAATACTTCTGGAAACCACGGGTTATCGCTGTGGTTTATCTTTTGTACTACTGCACCTTCTGGCGGTCTAACAACAAATCTTTGGTAAGTTTCGTCTGACTCCAACTCAGGGTTAAACGTCACCCATATCTCTGAGCCTTCTTTGCGGATGGTAGGAATCAGGGTATTCCAACTATGCCGGCTGACTGTCTGCGCTTCTTCCACCCAGCAGTAATCGACACCCTCGTAGGATTTGACGTTGGCCACGTTGTTCTTTAGTCCCACAAAGGCGAACTCTGTGCCGTTCTTACCGCGTATAGCAGTCTGCGTTATCTCGTAAAACCCATGTAGCTGCATCAGTTCTATTTGGTCGCACAGCAGTTTGTGTACAGAATCCTTGATTGAGGTCTGGAACTCACGAGCGCATAACACACGGATTTGGCTTTTAGCGCCTAGTATCAGTAACGCTTTAGCCGCTGAATGGCTCTTACCAGCACCGCGACCCCCGTAATAGACTTTGTAACGCGCCTTATCAAACAGGCTTGCCATCTTTACGGGAAACTGTGCATTACTCTCCATTAGGCTTTACAAAGGTCACATTGATGCCAGTTATCAAAGGCGCACCATCAGCACCCGTAATCTCGGTCTTTGTGCTTTCTCTGTACTTCTTGGGGAATCGTGCCGCCATACTGCGTGACCAGATTGACGCGTTTAACTTTGCACTTTCTTTCTCTTCAACCATCATTGCTTGGGCTATGTTTTCCCACCAATCTAGTTCTAATTCTTTTGCATATTCCAAGGCGTGCAGAAATTCGGGGTGCTTATCTCTCCAATCGAATAAGACCCTAGTGGAAAACCCTAAGTTGGCGGCTATTTGCTCAATAGACTTACCTATGCGACCAAGTTCTATCACCCTATCACAGAAAGTAGGGTCATAGGATGTTGGTCGACCAACTGGGCGTTTTTCTTCTGTCACTTCTTAGCCTTGGCTTTCTGTGCCGCGTTCTTCTCAGCATACGCAATGGCAACGGCTTGACGGACTGGTTTACCAGCCTTTATTTCCGTCTTGATGTTTTCTTTAAACGCTTTCGGGCTTGTCGATTTCTTCAACGGCATCGTCTTTCTCCAGTTCAGCCAAAGTCCATTGGCATTGTTGTAACGCACCATTGATTTGATGCAGCTGTTGTTCCAATTCCTTACCTTTTGCGATTAAGTCTTGGATTCGTAAGGTGATTAGTTCTTTGTTCATTAGCAGTTCCAGTTCTTTAATGATGCTTTAGCCCGTTCAGCAGGCCCTTTGGCGTTCTTTACTACGCCTTCCATACGCGCACAAAATGATGCTTTCCTGCCCTCATCCTTCTTTGTCTTGGGATTTGGGGCTGGTGGCTTCAAATTGGCATTGTTCTTGGCGTTGTACTCAGCACGACCTTTAGCCGTCATTCCAGCGCCTTTGTCCGTAGGGTTATAGGTCTTGCCCTTACCCGTGGTCTTATGCTCTATGGGCTTGTCGTGCTTTTTCATTTCTTTGCGGTCTTAGCCGATTCTTTAAATGCTTTAGCAGTAGGTGCGCCCTTTGAGCCTGGCGTTCTCATCTTCTCTACTGGCTTGCCTTCTGCCTTTTCGCGCTTAATGCGTTCTTGTTTGGCATGAATGTTTGCGTAAAGTCCTGCTTTCATACTTCCTCCAAGATTGCGGCAATATCTTGCCATGACATTTTTAAATGACGCTCACCACTTAAGTTTAATTCCTCAAACTTCAAGTATTCGTCTTTGTATTCTTTAGCCAAAGTACCAAACAGCACCCGGTCACCAATGTTAACGCCTTGGAATAACGCATCTTCACCAGCTGCAACCACAGTACCGATTGATTCAGCCTCTGCTATCAGCGATGTGTCTAAGATTAGGGATTTAACGCGAGGTTCTGGCTTGACAATGATTTTGTCTCTTAATGGGCGTACATTCATTCTGCCACCTCTTTTGCTT
>Ga0209085_1001013_pt1 | contig 18397 bp, 18 predicted proteins | sample C_131016_EF_Meta_FD_187310 | JGI IMG/M metagenome (GOLD analysis project Ga0209085, IMG submission 187310) | Freshwater microbial communities from Lake Croche, Canada to study carbon cycling - C_131016_EF_MetaG (SPAdes) (version 2) | ecosystem: Environmental > Aquatic > Freshwater > Lake...
TAAATAAAATTAGTTTAACAAAAAAAAGACCCCTACTGGGGTCTTTTTTAATTGTTTATATTTTTACTAAAGAACTTGAATCTTCTTCACTGTATCTTGTTTTACCTTAGTGAAACTTACGGTAAGTACGCCGTCTTTAAGAACTGCTTCAATCTCATCTTCTTTTACTGGAATTGGTAGAACGAGACTTCGTGAGAATTCCCCCCAATAGCATTCCTGTAGATGGTAATTTTCTACATCTTCCTCGTAGCCTGCATTTAGAGAGCCACGAATAGATAGCGTGTTATCTGAGATACTGACGTCTAGTTCGTTTTTGTTAACTCCAGCTGTTCTTGCCTTTACGACAAGCTTGTCTTTAGTTTCATATACATCTACAGCAAGCTGACCAGGTACTGCTTCTTCTTCGTCCCATTCGTCTTCTTGTTGCATTGGTTGCTGTACTTGTTGATGTTGAACTATTTCTTCTTCACCTAAAAAGGCTGCCGTTAATTCATCTTCCATTAATAAATCGTCGTCCGTCGTCCGTCGTGCCATGTCGTGATACCCTCCACGCTTTAAAGTTAACAAATTTGCGTTTCTGTATTTACATAAAGTATATAGCTGTTTTATAGAGGTTGCAAGAAAGCCTCCCTAGATTTACAACATAATTTATACAACAGAGCGACAAAATTAAAAAAACCAGAGTAATTCTGGTTTCTTTAATTGGCGGAGGAGGAGGGATTCGAACCCTCGCGGGAGATTGCTCCCCCCTAACGATTTAGCAAACCGTCCCCTTCAGCCACTTGGGTACCCCTCCGCATCACTAATAAACAGATAAAATTGGCGGAGAGGGTGGGATTCGAACCCACGGTACCATTGCTGGCACGCTTGTTTTCAAGACAAGTCCCTTCAACCGCTCGGGCACCTCTCCGGAGCCAATTTACTGTTATCAGCCACAATATTGTACATTCTTATCTGTTATAGAGCAATAACGTTCTCATAATCCTTATGCTGTTATACAATAAGGTTGTGAATAATGATTCTATACAACCTAACCCTATTACTCCTCAAGGGCCATTTGATTACAGCTCAGGGCAATTATCTGCGCCGAGTCAGTCCCAGGTAGCTGTGCCAAAAGAAGAGGTAAGATGGATGGCGTCAGAATATATTTTTCATGAAAAAAGTAGCTCATGGTATGTCACTTTAGCGTTCATAACTATCGTTTCTTGCGGACTAGTCTACCTGCTAACTCGTCAATACGTATCAATAGGGGTCATTATAGTTCTGGCTACTGCTTTTGGTGTTTATGCTAACATTAAACCTAAAACATTAGAATTTTTAGTTGATAGTAGCGGTGTCACGGTAGATAAGAAGCACTTTAATTACGATGTATTTAAAAATATTGAAATTATTGAAGGTGGTGTGGTGCCGAGCGTAAATCTTATTCCCGTAAAAAGATTTGCGGTTCCAGTCACCCTTTATTTTTTACCTCAGCAAGAAGAACAAATTCTTGAAATAATGGGAGAGTTCCTGCCTTCGGAAATTAAAAGGCTTGAAGCTATCGATAGATTTGTGACTAGACTAAGATTCTAACCTCTAGAAAAAAGTGCCCTCATCTGTTATAGTGATGAAGCTTTGCACCCGTAGCTCAGCTGGATAGAGCGTTGGCTTGCGGAGCCAAAGGTCGTAGGTTCGAATCCTGTCGGGTGCACCAATTTTATAATTATTGTTCTTTACGAAGTTTGGTATAGATGTTTACTCCATACCCTACACCAGCAGCTTCAAGCGCGTACTCCGCAAGATGAGGTGCTTTTACAAGCGAACCTCCGAGCACAAATAATGGAATAACAAAATCCTTAAGCGTATCTCGGGCGAGATAGCCTTTGATTCCTTTTGGTTTTTCGTGAACCGTTCCGTCAGCCCCTATATGTGGGTGCAAATGATCAGCTACTTCATGACGATTTGCAATGAGAGCAACTGAGCCAAGGGCAATTGCTGTAATGGATGACATAGCGGCTAAATTATTAAACCCAACTGCATCCATTTTGCCGAACCAACCATCTTGCATCACCCCTTCATGAATAACGTCATAACCTGTTCCAGCGGCGGCCGCCAAGGCTGTTGCGCCAACAAATTTCTGCATCCTTTTTCGATATTTTTTTGCATTCCCTTTTTGGTTCGCATTTTCTGCTTCAAGGTCTTTGGCGGCTCCACGTAGTGCTGCAGCGTCAAGTGTTTCTTCCAGCCCTTCTATGCCGCTCGCAATACCTGCCCCACCTTGCGTCGCAGCAGCAACAAGTTGAAATCCGCCAGATAGTAGGCGAAGCCAGCTAACAAAACGAAGCCGTTCGGGGGTGAGCTCTCGTTTATTTTTTTCAGGTTCCGGAACAAAACTTTTTTCTACCATCAAACCTATCCTCTATATGGGAATATAATAAAACTTTTAAGATATTTTGTCAAATAATCAAGGTATATTATTTAATTAAATGAGAATAGAGCGCATACACTACCGTAGAACTTGTCATCGTAACAAAGCTACCCCAAAGAAGGTCTATCCCCGTAATAGTCCAGGGCCAATTCTTAAATACAGCCTGCGAAGTCAGGTCGAAGGTCGCATAGGTAAAGAACCCGAAGAGTGCTCCATAGCCTATTGCGTGGTTGATGCTCCCCATATTTATTGCAGGAACCAATACGAATACCAACAGACCAACAATATATAGGCCATAAAACAGCCCTGCGGCCTGTAGATTGGGTCTTTTAGCCATTAGGTGCCCAATGTACTGCTTATATAGTTTTGGCGCAATCTTAACGAGCCACACACTGTCGAAGGCTAAAAATACTAATAATCCTAAAACGAACAGTTCAATTACTTTTCCTGATGTCATTATTTTACTCCTTTAGGTTGCATTGGTATGAAAATTGAAGTTCTTTTGGCGTAAGCCTTGAACTTCGAATTTTTCATATATTTTTTTTCAAGCATCGGTACACCTGAAACGAAGAGAATGAGATAAGTAATAAGAAGTGGACTTAGGATAGCGAAAAGACTATAAGTTCCACCAAGACACAGTATCCAAAGTGCCCACCACTGCGTGACTTCCCCAAAGTAATTAGGGTGTCTTGTGTATCGCCAAAGACCGGTGGTCATAATGGCACCCTTTTGTTTTTTAGTTTTTAGCCATCGGCTAAGTTGCCAATCACCAATCGATTCAAATAAAAAGCCTATAATCCAAAGTCCTACCGCAAAAATGTGCAATAAGTGCGTGCCATTGAGGCTACCAACTTTAACGATTGCATAGGATAAGTTATAGGCTATAACAAGAGTTGAGGCGGAAATAACTAGAGCTAGCAATGCCTGAAAGAAAAAGTTCTGAAAATAGCTTCGTACGGCAAAAGAGCTACCCCATTTTTTTCTATTTTCTGCATATCGCCAGTCCTCCTCTGCCCCAATCCTCCTAACACCAATATGCCATGCAAGACGAAGACCCCATATTGATACGAGTATCAGGTCGATTAATTGAAGACGGGTATGGCTAGGCAGGCCAACGTAAAGCGCGACCGCAATAATGATGAAATAAAGCCCCCAAAAGACGTCAGCGATACTCGCATCTTTAAACAGCAGGCTGAGTAGCCAGGCAATAACAGATAGCCCTATCGCAGCACCTCCAGCTAATAGAAAAACATGAAGCATTACCCTTATTCTAGCACTGAGTATGAATAACACTGAATTTAATTTAGAGTTAATCTGCGCTACACTACATTGTCATGGAGAGGTGTCCGAGTGGTTGAAGGAGCTGCTCTCGAAAAGCAGTATGCCGGCAACGGTATCGTGGGTTCGAATCCCACCCTCTCCGCCAGAAATTAAACTATTTTCTTCAAACTTATTTTAGTAATTCTTTTGCATTAGCTAATTTTTCCTTTAAGTCATAGAAGTTTAGTTGTAACGGTATCTCATCAGCCGCTATTTAGACTTTATGATTTCTCTTAAATTCTTGGAGTATCGGGAACAAGGTCGATGATTTAAATGCTATTATATTTAAGATGGAAAAAAGCATTTTTAGTCGCATAATTGATGGAGAAATCCCTTCGTACAAGGTGTATGAAGACGACTATACTTACGCATTTTTAGATATACGTCCCGCTCAGCCAGGCCATACACTTGTTGTACCTAAAAAACAGGTAGATCATTTTGAAGACCTCGACGACGAGGACTACGGGCAACTCTGGGAAGCTGTTAAGATTGTGTCCCAGAAACTGCATGTTTTTGGAAGGAAAAGAATTGGCGTGCAAGTAATTGGAGTGGATGTCCCTCACGCGCACGTTCATCTCATACCTTTTGATACCACTGAGGAATTTCGTACCATTCCCGATATGACTAAAGAGCTGGATTTCGTTATACTTGAAAAAACCCTAAATGTAATTCTACAAGGAGAACAAAACAGATGAGTAAAGCACTAATCGCTTTATTTTTTGCTGGCGGAGCTGGTGCATGGATCTATGCAAAATTTAATCGAAGTACCGGTAATAATACAAAATCTGCTGGTATTGCTGCAGCTGCCTCAGCTCTTTTTATATACGTCCTTATGTATTTTATCCTTGGTCTTATAGTTAAAAAATAATCGTGAAAATAACAATTATATCTGTGGGAAAGAAGAACGATCCCCTTTCCTCTGCTGCAATTGATGAATACGAAAAACGGCTCAAACAGAGCTTTGCAATCCAATGGATCTACGTTTCTTATAGTGGACTTTCAGGTGATGAAGCCCGACGGGATGAAAGTGCAAAAATAAAAACACATCTTAAGGGTGGTGAGACGGTATGGCTGCTTGATGAAACCGGAAAACAGCTAACTTCGCCTGAACTATCCGAAAAAATCGAAACACTGAAAAACGGAAGCACAAAAGATCTTTTTATTATTATTGGCGGCGCCTACGGAGTCGATCAAACTATCAAAGATCGAGCAGATTTTATCTGGTCGTTATCTAAATTAGTCTTTCCCCATCTGCTGGTTCGACTTATTTTGGTAGAACAGTTATATCGCGCACACGAAATTGCTAGAGGCAGCGGCTATCATCACGTTTAAGAAACGATAGTTCCCTTTTTGGTGTCGCCCTTTAGTACCGCAAGCACGACTTCGGGGTCTGGCTGACAAATAACAAGTGTTATTTCTTTATCGGCAGCAAAAGCAAGTGCTGCTCGATCCATAATCTGTATTTCCTGATTCGCAAGTGCTTCATTGAAGCTAATTCTCTCATAGCGTTTAGCGTCTTTGTGTAGCTCGGGATCGCGGTCGTAAATGCCGTCTACTTTAGTGGTCTTAATCACCGTATCGCAGTGGAGCTCAAAAGCCTGCGCAACGACACCCGTATCTGTAGTAAAACCAGGTTTGCCGAGTCCTCCGGCGATAAGAACGGCACGATTATCTTTCATGTATTTTTGAGCGCGCTGGTAGGAAAAACGCTCGGCTACGCTTTCAACCGGAATGTTGCTAAAGAGTCTTCCCTCTACTTTCCCTCTTTGATTTAGTACTTCGTTTAGAAATAGTCCGTTTTGTACCGTAGCCAGCATTCCCATCTCATCAGCAATCACTTGATTAGTAAAACCATTTTTATGCAGTTTTTTACCACGAACAATATTGCCGCCCCCCATAACAACCGCTACGTTATAATCGGCATCGACGAGCGCCTCTATGACCGAGCAGACTTTTTGGGCCATTTCCATATCAAAGTTATATTCTTCTGATCCGAGCTGCTCACCGGATACTTTTAGCATTACATTTTTTCCCATATAACTCCTCTTCATTCGATCTTATTGTACTTGATAGAAGAAATAAATTCTAAATAGCCCTTTTCGGTTATATTTTTAGTACACAAGTAGCCGTATCGTGCTAGAATTATGACTATATGGATGGGGTGGAAACCGCAAAACAATTAGGCCATGCTATCGCAACGGCACGTCGCTCTGCAGGGCTTACCCAGCAAGAGCTTTGTGCTCGCGCCCAACTTTCCTATTCCACTCTTGCGAAAATTGAACGTGGCGCCATCAAGACGCCAAGCGTGTTTACGGTAGTCGCAATTGCGGCCGCTACTGGCACGAGTGTTGAACGGCTCGCGGGAGGTGTAGGTGAAACCATGCAACCGGTTTCGAAACAATACAAAGTTGCCAAAAATGGTATTGAGTTTGTCTATTTTGATGTAAATGGCGTTCTTGTTCACTTCTTTCAAAGAGCACTTTCTCAACTTGCACATGATGCCGGTGTTTCACCTGATGTTGTCGAGAGCATTTTCTGGCGATATAACGATATGGTCAATAAGGCAGAAATTACACTTGAAGAGTTTGAGCAGAAGATGGCAGCGCAGCTTAATCTGCCTTCCCTTTCCTGGAAAGAATATTATTTGAAGAATATCGAGCCAATTGAAGAAATGCATAATTGTGTACGAGCAGTCGCAGAACACTTCAGGGTTGGTCTTATATCCAATAATATGCCTGGATTTATTCCGGCCATGATTGAGCGAGGACTACTTCCTAATATTGCTTATGATGCCATCGCCGATTCGTCAAAGCTTGGCATGCTTAAGCCAGAGCAGCAAATGTACCAAAAAGCAGCCGAGCTAGCCCACATGACTCCTGATAAATTACTACTTATTGATGATGGAAGAACCAATATAACGGCTGCCGAATCACTCGGTTGGCATGTGCTATGGTTTGATGATTTTCACGCCGTTGAAGGCCGGGAACGAATAGAACAAATTCTTCAATAGACTAGATAAAGCTGGCTAACTCTTTTTCGAGAGTTTCGAGTATTTTTTTCTCGTTTTGTAGGCCATTTCGAGTTTGCGCAACCACTGCTTCCGGCGCGTGATCAACATAGCTCTTATTTGAAAGTCTGCCTTCTAGTTGGGAAACATTTTGGCGAGCGTTCTTGATGCGTTCCTCAAGCTTTGATATGTATTTTTTGGTGACACTGTCATCAATCGCAAGCCAACAATTCTCGGTAGAAGTTGCAAGACTAACTCCTTTTTTCTCTGTTTTTTGATTAATTGAACCAAGTTTCGCTAATTGTTTTAGTAGTGCTTCATTTTCACTAATGAGAGTGCTGTCTGAATACTCCAGAGCTACCTTAGATATCCCGAGCGCACTTGTAATTGCGCGAACTTCAATTACGATCGCCTGCAAACGATCAAAGGCGTGGGCTTTTTCTTTAGAAAAAGATATAACAGGTTCTGTTTGCTTTGCAATCAGGAAGCTTCCCGCGTGACGCTGCTGCCAAATGGCCTCTGTTACGAACGGTGCAAATGGATGAGCAAGTTCGAGTGATTTATCCAAAATATACCCAAGCAGTGGTGTATTGATACTTCCCTTGCTCGCCTCGATATACCAGTCGGCAACTTCATTCCAAATAAAGTGATAAAGTAATTCGTATGCTTCACTGAAACGAAAGCTCTCGATGAGTACGCTTATTTCTTTTTGCGCAAAGCTGAGCCGGCTTACGATCCAGTTATCAGCAATAGATTCTGGGGCCACTTCCCCGCTCCCTGTATTTTCTTGGGATTGCACGTAACGAGCAATATTCCAGAGCTTATTGCAGAAATTACGGCCTGCAATAATTTTTCCAGGAGCATAGGCTGCGCTATAACCAGCACTCCTTCCGGCTATGATTCCCATGCGAATAGCATCAGCCCCATAGGCTTCTAGTACTTCCTTTGGGTTGATTACATTACCGAGACTCTTGCTCATTTTTCTGCCGTCTTCAGAGCGAACCATGCCATGTAAATAAACATTTTTAAAAGGGATTTCACCGGTCATATACGTACCAACACAGATCATTCGAGCAACCCATTGGTATAAAATGTCCTGGCCTGTTTCCATAACGGAATTAGGATAAAATTTCTTAAAGTCGTCGCTGTCTGGATAATCAAGTGTTACGAATGGCCATTGGCTTGAACTGAACCAGGTATCGAAGACATCAGGATCGCGTCGGTAGGTTTTGCCGTCAATAACTAATTCTTCTTTGGCTACTTCTGTATTAAAAATCCAATCATCACTATCGGCAACATTTTGAAATGCTGGTATAGGGATACCCCAAGCTATTTGCCTACTAATATTCCAGTCTTTTATCGATTCTAGATATGCCAAAACTTGATGAGCTTTTGCCGCAGGATAAAAAGTAATCTTTTTAGCCTTTAATGCCTGGATGGCTGGCGCAGCGAGCTTTTGCATATCTATAAACCATTGATCAAGCAACATCGGCTCAATGACTGACCCACACTTATAGCACGTCCCCACTCTGTTCTTATAGGCCTCATCAACTTTATTGAGCAAGCCTTTTTCGTCGAGTTTCTTGGCAACTGCAGCGCGCGCTTTGGCAACCGTCAGTCCCTCGAACTCTTTGGCTAGATGATTCATGGTTCCATCGTGGTTTATAACTCTTACGTGCGGAAGGTTGTGTCTTCCAGCTACTTCGTAATCATTGAAGTCATGGGCAGGAGTTATCTTCACAACCCCTGTTCCAAAAGCACGATCTACCATTTCATCAGCCACGACCCTCACTTCGAATGGACCACTTGGACCCTCGATTGTAACGACGGTATTTACGAGCTTTTTGTAGCGTTCATCGTCTGGGTGTACTGCTACGGCAGTATCGCCATAGATAGTTTCCGGTCGAGTTGTCGCTAGCTCAAACGGGCCATATTTTAAATAGTAAAGTGGACTTGTTCTATCTTCGTGCAATACTTCAATATCTGCAAAACCTGTCCGGTGTACGGTGCAGTAGTTAACGAGTCTTTCGCCTCTGTAAATATACTGCTCATCCCACATTTTTTTAAACATTTTGTAGGATGAATCAACGACTTTTTTATCTAATGAAAAAGTAAAGTGGTCCCAGTCAAGACTTGCGCCGAGTTCTCGGAATTGTGACGCAAAAACTTCTTTATTCTTTGCTACAAAGTCCCAAATCTGCTCAAACAGTTGCTCACGTGAAAAGTCAAAACGACTCTTCCCTTCTTTAGCAAGCTGTTTTTCGTAGACAACCTGCGTTTCGAATCCAGCATGGTCAGCACCCGGTACCCACAAAACAGATCTTCCCTGCATTCGGTAGTAACGAGCCATAACATCTTGAATCGCAAACATAAGTGTGTGACCTATGTGTAGACTTGCATTTGCATTTGGCAAAGGTAACACAATACTAAAGGGCTCACCTTTTTCAGTTGGAGCGAAAAGATTATTTTCTTCCCATAGCCGGTAAATAGCAGCTTCGTGTTTTTGGGGTTCGTATACCGTATCAAGGGCCACTCGTTTATCTCCTGTTATTCTTTTCCCACGTGAAAGGTTTTTAGTATACCCCTATTTTACCCGTTACAACGGATATGACAAAACTACATTTTGAGATTTGGTGCGATAGCCAGCGTATAAGGATCTGCCGTTTCGGCATGCTGCATTGCTTTGATGCAGCCAAGGGTGGCGATCATTGCACCATTATCAGTACATAAATCGATGGAAGCATAATTGATAGGTATGGGGATGGCGGCCGAGAGTTGTGTGCGTAATTCTTGGTTGGCGGCAACGCCACCAGCGATAACAACAGAGGTAGGATGAAGTTCGTTGAAGGCTTTACGGGTTTTATCTACCACTGTTTTTATAGCGATATATTGAAAGCTGGCGGCTAAATCACATTTTTGAGCTTCTGTGAGGCGCTCAGGCAGCTCAAATGAGGGGAGACGATAATCTGCGCCTACGGCAGCTTGCGCAGCCCTTAGAACGGCTGTTTTGAGGCCTGAGAAGCTAAAATTATATGGACTATCAAGCTTAGCAATAGGAAAGGTGAAGGCATGCGGGTTTCCGGCGAGCGCTGCTTTTGCAACTGAAGGGCCGCCAGGGTAGGGGAGTCCTACTATTTTCGCCACCTTATCAAAGGCTTCACCAATAGCGTCATCTACTGTTTGGCCAAGCAGATCATAGTCGAAGTGGTCTCGAAAATAGACTAATTGGCTATGCCCGCCGCTTACGATCAGGGAGAGAAGGGGGAAGGTGGGTTGGGGTTTCATTAGAAAGTTTGCATAAACATGCCCCTCTACGTGGTTGATGCCGTAGAGTGGCTTGTTTTTAATAATGGCGAGGGTGCGGGCTGATAGCACGCCCACTAGAAGGCTCCCCGAAAGACCAGCCCCGTAAGTAACCGCAATGCCGTCAATGTCATCCCAGGTGCAGCCACTTTCACTGAAGACGTTCTTTATAACTGGAGTTATGAACTCAATGTGACTGCGAGCGGCTATCTCTGGTACAACACCACCAAAAGCCGCATGCAAGTCCATTGAGCTTGCAACTGATTGCGCCAGAAGTATTGAACCATTTTCTACTATGGCTGCTGCTGTCTCATCACAACTGCTCTCTATTCCAAGTATTTTCATATCGAAAGTACTGTAACATAGCACCTAAAAATAGGGTATTATAGGATGATATGAGTTACGTAAAACGGGTTATCAAAAAGGCATTGCCTGCGACCAAAAAAAGAGAATTAGAACAGACCTTTAGATTACAGAAAGCCCATTTTGCATCGACGGTATTTCGATCCCCGGCATCTGGCATGCGGGTGATTGGTATTACAGGAACAAATGGGAAAACATCTACCTGTTCGTTCGTAAATGAAATTATTAAACATTCAGGTAAAAGAACTGCACTATACACAACGGCATATAGCGAAATAGCAGGGGTAAAAACCCCTAATCGAAGCCATATGACGGTAGCGAGCGCTTGGTCTGTTCAGAAATTCTTCGCACAAGCAAAGCGCAAAAAAGTTGAATGGGTAATTCTGGAAATTACTTCCCATGCACTTGATCAGTATCGAATTAATGGAGTGCCGCTCGAAATTGTAGCAATTACCAACTTGTCACAGGATCATCTTGATTACCACGGCACGATGGAAAACTACGCAAGTGCCAAAGCCCGGATTATTACCGACTTCTCTCCCAGGACTGTCGTTTTAAATGCCGACGATGAATGGTTCAGTTTTTTTGCAAAGAAAGTTAAAAATAAGCTCATCACCATAGGAGAGGGAAGCGCTAATTACCAAATCAAGGAGTTGCAGTTACTTCCTACTGGAATGAGTTTTAATCTTATAAGTGCCAAGGGAATTTTAGCGCTTACGTCGAAGGCTGTGGGGCATTTTAATGCCTATAACATTGCCATGGCAGCAACTATTTGTCAGTCGATGGGTTGCAAGAAAGAAGTTATTGAAGAAGCGGTAGCGGGTCTTCCAGTCATACCCGGCAGGATGGAACCCGTTTTTGAAGGCCAGAACTTTGCGGTACTCGTAGATTATGCCCACACACCCGATGCACTGGAAAATGTCTTAAAGGCTGCGCGTACTATTTCGAGTAGTAGCGTACGAATTGTCTTTGGAGCAACCGGGGATCGTGATACCACCAAGAGAGCCCCAATGGGTGCAGTCGCCGGTAAGTTTGCTGATTTTATCTATCTGACAGATGACGAAACTTATTCAGAAAATGGCGATTCCATAAGAAAAGCAGTACTTGAAGGTATTGAGCAGCAGGGAGAGATCAAAAAATGTAGCGAAATTGCCGATCGCAGAGAAGCAATTAAACAAGCCTTTGCTGACGCTAAAAAAGGTGACGTAGTGATTCTTGCTGGTATTGGCCATCAAGATTATCGGGCAATGGGAAACTCGAAGCTTGCTTGGGATGAGCGTGAAGTGGCCCGAGATGTACTTAGGGAAATGGATAACGAAAGAAAAGCATGAAAAAACTCCTAGCATTTGATCTTGACGACACACTTGCCATCACTAAATCACCAATTACTGACAGGATGTCTGAATTACTAGAAAAATTACTCGTCCACTACGATGTTTGTGTTATAACGGGCGGATCATTTGAACAGATTAAAAAGCAGGTAGCGAGCCGCCTTGAAGTTGAAGATTTGCTTCTTAGAAAATTACACCTTATGCCTACCTGTGGAACAAGATATTATCGCTATCATGAATTGAAACATGATTGGGAACAGCAGTACGCAGAAGATTTATCTCCAGCTCAGAAAAAGAAAATTATAGAAACACTTGAGGAGGCCGCAAAGAAACTCAACCTTTGGGAAGCGAACCCTGCAGGAGAGATAATTGAAGATAGGGGTAGCCAAATCACCTACAGTGCTCTGGGTCAACAAGCCAGCCCTGAGGACAAATATGTCTGGGATCAAGATGGTACAAAAAAACATGCAATAAGAGATTATGTCGCTGAACGACTTGATGACCTTGAAGTCCGAGTGGGCGGGACAACATCTGTTGACGTCACAACAATAGGTATCGATAAAGCCTATGGAATGAAGAAACTAATTGAAGCGCTTGGAATCTCAAAAGATGAGATTCTTTTTATTGGTGACAAGCTGGAAGAGGGCGGAAACGATTATCCCGTTAAAGCCTTTGGAATTGATACCATTGCTGTCGATGGCTGGCAGGATACTGCTTTAGTCCTTGAGGGTATATTGGCGATTTCATAACTCTTGACAGTCCAACGAGCAATTCCTACTATAGAAAGACAAATTAGCACTCTAGCTATCTAAGTGCTAATACCTAAGTAAATAATGGAGGTACATGATGGCATTAAAAATACAACCACTTGCAGACAATGTTGTTGCAGAGCAGGATGCGACGGAAGTGAAAACCGCCAGTGGCATTTTTCTCTCTGCACAAGCAGCTGAAAAACCTAAAACCGCAAAGGTGCTCGCCGTGGGAGATAAGGTAAAATCTGTAAAAAAAGGTGATCGAATTCTATACAAAAGTTACAGTACAACGGACGTGAGATTAGATGGATCAGATTACATTCTCCTTAAAGAAGAAGACATTTTAGCAACAGTTAACTAGACAGGAAAGGAAATACGATGGCAAAAAAAGTTTTTTATGATGAAGATGCACGACGACGAGTTCTCGGTGGTGCCGAGATTCTCTATAACGCAGTGAAAACAACCATGGGCCCAAAGGGTCGAAATGTGGTGGTCGGTAAAAGTTATGGTGCCCCGAGTGTTACGCACGACGGTGTTACCGTAGCCAAATCGGTAGATATTCAAGATGTCGATGATGAAACACTTGGCTATAAAGTAGGCGCTGAACTTATAAAACAAGCAGCAAATAAGATGAATGACGTTGCTGGTGACGGTACAACTACTGTCACTGTTTTAACGTATCACCTGCTTAATGAGGCGAATAAACTGATCGCCGCAGGACATAATCCTATGCAGCTGCGTAAGGGTCTTGAAAAAGCAACCGAACAGGCACTGAAAAAACTCGCTACCCTTTCTGAATCCATAGAGGGAAATAAAAAACGCGTTGCAGAAGTGGCAACTATTAGTGCCGGAGACGCTGAAATCGGAAGTCTTATCGCTGAAGTGATAGAAAAAGTTGGTAAAGATGGGGTGGTTACGGTTGAAGAAGGACAGGGGCTGAAGCTTGAAAGCGAAGTTGTCGAAGGTTTTACGATTGATAAAGGATTCGTGAGTCCTTATTTCGTTACCGATCCCGCGCGGATGGAAGCGATTTATGATAAACCAGCGATTGTTTTAACCGATAAAAAACTTAGCTCGACGCAAGATTTTCTACCACTACTTGAAAAACTTGCTCAAGCCGGCAAGAAGGATCTCGTTCTAATTGCAGACGATGTTGACGGGGAAGCGCTGACGACACTTGTTTTAAATAAACTTAAAGGAGTGTTCAATACTGTAGCTATCAAGGCTCCCGCTTTTGGAGATCGCCGCAAGGATATCCTGCAAGACATCGCTATCCTAACCGGTGCACAAATTATTAGTGGCGACCAAGGTGATGATTTCGAAAGTGTGGATCTTTCTTTCGTGGGCACAGCGCGAAAAGTCATTGTAACTAATGACCAAACGACCATTATCGAAGGCAGTGGAAATCCAGTTGAAATTACTGCTCGTATAAAGCAGATTAAGACGCAGGCTGAATCAGTTACCTCAGATTATGAAAAAGATAATTTAGAAAAAAGACGAGCTGCACTGGCTGGAAAAGTAGCGGTTATTAAAGTTGGTGGTGCAACTGAAACTGAAATAGAGGAGAAGAAGTATCGAGTAGATGATGCAGTCGCTGCCGTTAAGGCAGCACTCAGCGAAGGAATTGTTCCTGGTGGTGGAGTAAGCCTTATAAACTTGTCCGAATCGATCATAATCTCAGGAGACGATACTCTTAAGGCGGGTGGTCAATTGCTGAAAAATGCGCTTGAACAGCCGTTTCGGGTACTTCTTAGTAATGCCGGCCTTAACCCAGATGAATGGTTGCCAAAGATTCGATCAGGAAAAGTTGGCCAGGGCGTTAACGTTAATAGTGCAACTGGACTCGTTGATTTGAAGAAAGAGGGGATTATTGATCCAGCTCGAGTGACCAAAGAAGCGCTACAAAATGCGGCATCAATCGCAGGTACTGCGATGACTATGGGTGCACTTGTAGTTGATGTTCCCGAAAAGACAAATGCAACTCCTGACATGAGTGGCATGGGAATGATGTAGCAAAAGCAAGAACAATAAAAAAGGACTCCACATGGAGTCCTTTTTAAAAAGCATATATCTCTATTTGTTTTGCATGAAGTAGTTGATCTCATTAATTACATCAAGAAGTGCTTGGGCACGTGAATTCTCTTCAGTAATTTCATGAGCAGCTTTATAGGCCATCGGTACTAGTGCTTGATCATCAGACGCTTGAATCATCATCATTAGTGTTTTGAATTTTTCTTCTGGGGGCAAATTGAGCTGTCCAACTAAAGGAGATAACTCTTTTAGGGCTTCTTTCTTGATATCTAGAAGTTCTTTATCTACTCCAGGAGCTTCCGTAGTACTTTCAGGATTTTTAAAAACAGGAGTTCCGTCATCACTGATTGATGGCGCTGCCAACGACTCAACGTCATTATTTGCAACTGGCTGTGCGTATTGCGGTGTAGTTGGCATTACAGAAGGCTCTGGTGGCATAACTGTTTGTCCGACAGTGCTGACTGCTGGTTGATTAGTTTGTGCCGGCATTACCGTTCCGGGTTGTTGAGCCATAGTTTGGCCAGTTGTTTGATCGAACATGCCACCCCCATTACTATTTTTATTGGTTGATTCTACAATAACATAAGCGTATTCAATAAATAAAGCTTTAAGCTTTTTATTTTGGTACTATAAAATGCATACAGTTGAATCCATAAAAAGTGAGGGACCCTATGTTAGATGATGTTGTAATGATTCATGAACGAGATGCGCAAGATGCGCTTGGAATTGCCGAAAAGCAATGGCAGCAACTTTTAGTAGACTTCTCAATCCAAAAAATGAGCCAAAAGCCTGCGAATATTGTATTTGCTGGTATGGGCGGCTCTGCCCTCGGAGCCCTGCTTGCATCTACCTGGCCGAGCTTTGCTGTTCCCTTTGAAATCGTCAGAAACTATTCAATTCCTAAATATGTCAGCAGCACTACCTTATTTATTGCATCAAGTTATTCGGGAAATACAGAGGAAACGCTTTCTGCCCTTGAGCAGGCAGAAAAAACTGGCGCACAGATTGTGGTTATAGCTGGAGGTGGAAAACTAGTAGAGGTCGCCCGTGAAAAAAATTATCCGGCTATAGTATTACCAGAAGTGACGCAACCAAGATATGGGGTTTTGTATAGCTTTAAAGCATTTTTAAATGTGCTTGTTGCCGCGCAACTACTTGATGAATTGCAAATGAAAACGGAAGTGCAAAAAGCAAGTGATTTTCTTAAGTCACAAACAAGCCTCTGGGCGCCAACCATTGAAACCGCTAAAAATCAGGCAAAGAAACTGGCCCTTGATCTTGTCGGCAAATCGATCGTAATCTACGGGGGGCCACTTACGTATCCTGCTGCATACAAATGGAAGATTAGTTTTAATGAAAATGCTAAAAATATCGCCTGGGTTAATCAATTCCCTGAATTTAACCATAATGAATTCCTCGGATGGACCAGCCATCCACTAGACAAGCCGTATGCAGTTGTCGACTTGCGCTCATCATTTGAACACCTGCAAATACAAAAACGTTTTGAAGTAAGCGCAAAGTTACTCAGTGGCAAACGACCAGCAACTCACACTGTGCAAGCAGAAGGTGAATCCATGCTAGAGCAATTATTGTGGCTTGTAGCAATGGGGGATTTTGTCAGTCTCTACCTCGCACTCTTGAATGGCCTTAATCCGACGCCCGTTGATTTAATCGAAAAATTCAAAAAAGAACTCATATAATTTTTATTTATTAGTCCAGCTTCGTTATACTAAGAACCAATTGGTATCTGGAGGGGTCGCCTAGTGGCCTATGGCGCTCGCTTGGAAAGCGGGTTGGGGCGTGAGTCCCTCGAGAGTTCGAATCTCTCTCCCTCCGCCAATCGTAAAGTTTGTATTGACCCTCAAATATTTAATTAAAATGGGGGTCATTTTTATTTAGCTTTAAGATATATAGGTGAGTTCTTTTTTTATCGAAAGAGAAGAATAGGATTATATGACCAATTTGTTAAAACTGGTATTATTGACAAGATGACAACTGCCTAAAAAAGGAATAACAAAAATGAGCAAAGAAGTATTCCCACAATTGCGGCCAGACTCCCTGGCTCATATAGAAAATCTTCCAACAGATTTACACGATTCAGCTGAAGAAAAACTTTTGACATTATCTCATAAGGCGCTGCTAAGTGAAGGTGTTATTAGGGGTATGCAACCTATTCCAAGTGCTGAGCTTGGCGAAGAGCATGGAGGGCAAATTGATTCAGTCGCTCAATACATGGAAAGAACCTCTCGATTGCTCAGCTCTGCTCAGGGAGAATTGGCTCAAAGTAAATTAGATGGTAGTGAAGCTAGTTTTAAGCAACTTGCAGAGAAGGCCAAAGAAATAGCAATTCGATCCGCCAAAGAGGCAAAGCAAGCTGGAGAAGCAGATTCGGCTATTGAATCGCTTGAATCTTTACTTGTAATCGAATCGATTGGAGCAACGACATTCGGCGATCAAACTCAGCAGTCGAAAGATTTAGTGCGCGCTATTGTTGTGGAAGGACTGGCTACTGAATTTGTAGAGGCTACTCATAAGACTTTTGGGTTAGTGGTTTTGCAGGATAGCCATGTATCTCCTCTTTATGCTGTAGCGCAAAGTAGCCCAGGATTATTGAGAGCGGCCACCTCATTAGAATTTACCGATGATTTTTCAGATATTGAGAAAGTTGAGCAAAGAAATGACGTTAGCGATTTAAGCTGTGGTGATATTTTGGCACTTGCCCAAAATTCAGAAAAAGAACGCACCGATACAAGTGCAAGTAGAGAACTGCTGAAACAGGCATTAAAAAATGTTGTAGTTGACAAGGTTGAGCCTGAAGATTTCGTGGAGACATTATCCAAAGCTAGCGAATTATCTCTAAACGACGAGCTAGGAGTCGCACTGTCTGCCCTGCGAATAAGGCGTAAGGCTGGCGTTAATAACTATCGTATAAATGATATGAATACCATGCTACTGGATGAAGTTATCGTTAAGCTTATCGAAAAAGGTGAAACAGAGGTTGCCAATGGTCTGGTTTCTTCTTCTCGCTACGAAATCGATCACTTAAAGCATGCAGTTGAGATTAAGGCCAGTGGTGAAATGGAAGAATCCAAACTCATAGCTACGCTTGAAGCATTACAGCAAGACAAGCAGGCTGCGCTACGACAGCATTTACAAAGTAGAGGTGTAAGTGAATCGACAGCTGATTGGATTATTCAGACGACTGCCGATCCGGATTCCGCAGCCAATATACCCACTGAATTTTGGCAAAAGCTTGAAGAAAAGTACTCGCTCAGAGAGGCGTTGACCAAGGGGAGTGATGATTTGGCTAAGTCAGCCGAGGCCTTATCCGCTATCGATAGTTCAGGATTAACGGAATACAGCTATCTATTACTAAAGAATGTTCTTCGATTAGGAGATGGAGAGAAGGCAAAATCATACTTGGCGTCAATTAGTGATGCTTTGAGTACCTTGAATGAGCAGCAAAAGTCTGGGGAGGGTCAAGCTGTTGATGTGCGCAACGTATTAGTAAATCTTGCAAAATTTGAAGACCCAGTCGCAGCCCTTGAAGCCGCAAAAACACTTTATGGGGCAGAAAAGCAACTCCATGAGCTCCATTCGCTTTGCGATTTAGTGAGCCCACGATACGGTAATGAGAAGCTGTTTACCTTCCGCTCAGAAGATATATCTGCATTTGCAATACTGAGAGATTATTGTGCTTCTGCAGAAATTGATGAAAGTTATGTTAAAGGGGTAGCATCGACTCTGATTGGCGACGGTGATCCCATAAGCCGTGCGCAGAGTATCGCTGAAGCACTGCGATTAGCAAATGTTACCAACATAAACACCAACACAAATATGATGCTTTTCTTTGATATAGCGAATCGTGAAGACCCAATCTCTT